>Ga0193963_1000118_pt1 | contig 39478 bp, 70 predicted proteins | sample FB_6_MG_FD_140359 | JGI IMG/M metagenome (GOLD analysis project Ga0193963, IMG submission 140359) | Microbial mat bacterial communities from the Broadkill River, Lewes, Delaware, United States - FB_6_MG | ecosystem: Environmental > Aquatic > Freshwater > River > Microbial mats | place: USA...
AAATATGTATTTAATTCTATTGTTTGCAGCATCGTACACATTTAGAGCGGAATTATACTTCCTCTTCATAAATACCCCTTAAATAAAAATCCCCGTATTAACGATACAGGGATTATGCGTTAGCGCTATTCTTATGTCAACTGTTTTTAGCGCAACAACTCCAACGCCATAGGTTTGCGCGACTCAAGATCAAACAACTGATCAGCCGTGTACTTGCCGTCAATATACATCTGAGCGCGCTCTTTGCTATCGAAGAATGAATCAAGAAATTCACGATTTCCTCGCCGCTTTTGCTCTGCAACAAATCCAGCCAGCGTCGTTTCGCTGGTTTCTCCTCGCAACCGTTCCATAAATTGTGTTATCTGTAAGTTTGTCAAGCCCTCTTTCTCTAGCGCGTCTTGTATCTGCGCCGGAGATGCTTTCTTAGCACCAGCAAAATACTTAATCTTGCCGTCATCTTGCTTGATGCCTATATTGCCCGTGCCAAGTACTTCACCCCACGGCTTCATTACTAGCTGAATCATCGAGCGGCATCGTAAATGCCTTGGCACTGGCGGGAAGTCATCGTAGTTCGGAAGAACAGTGTCTTTATATTTTAGCGCTATCGACTTACATATAGCAGAGATGCGATTGTCAAATACTGCTACATTGCGATAGCCACGGATCAGGTCTTCATTAGCCTGAGCGGTTAGTCTAGCCGCCTGATTTCCTGCGCTATTAACCGCCGTTCTAGTTATCGAGTCGATGCTGGATCGACTAATTGATTCAGCCGCTTTTTTGTTTTTCTTGTTGAATATAGATCTAATGATTTGCTGGTTAGATGCTGTTTTGCCGTTGAACAGTGACCGCAACGAGTCTTTCATCCGCTGACGTTCCGATGCCGGAATCCCTTTGAGCAAGTTATTCAGCGTGCCACTTAACCTATCGCCAAGCGACAACTCGCTATTCATTGTTGCAGCGTACACCGATGCACCGGATACACCAGCGAACAAAAGGACGATAGGCAACCCATCAAACGTTTCCTCTGCTGCTTTGTTGTAAATATTCTCTTGCGCGTACTTCGCTTCGTATTCGCTGAACTCAATCATTGATTCGTCGATATACTGGAACGTCTCGTCGTAGAACGGTAATCTATACTCATATATCAGATCAACGACTTCATCGACGACTCGACGAAACTTACGCTTAGTGGGCGTGTTGTCATTATCGTAAGCTTCGCGCAGCTTTTCGATATTAGCGACTAAGATGTTCCGCGACTCTGGATAAGCCTTAGCAATCCGTTCAAGCGCTTGATTAGCAACGTGCGCACCGTACCTGTTGCGATAGTGAGCATGACTCACTGATAGCATGAAGATCTCTTGTGATAGTGTTGTCATGCGCTCACCCCCACAACAGCAAAGATTATTAAATAGTGCGTTAAGTGATGAACCATCTGATCAAAACCAAGAGCCCACCAGAATTTCGGATTGTCTTGCTTGTACCTTCCTAATAGTTTTGGAGACGCTTTAATACGATCCATTGCAAAATGAATAACAAAATCAAATAAAGCTGCTAAAATAGCAACATAAAACCCAAAATAAAAACAAATAAAAAAAGTAATTAAAGAGTGAACCGCACAGTGCGCCGATAATGGCGCAACCCATCCAGACTCTTTAAATTTTCCTAGCATATATTTATTTTGCAGAGGGTAATCTGCAATTAAGTGCTTGATTTGAAATGCAAAAAGCATAAGTATAAGTGTTGTCATGTCTCAACTCACTAATGTTAATAATGTATTGTAGCAAAAAAACCGCCCGTAGGCGGATGTCTCGTTATCATCCTATCGTGTAAGTCTTAATCGTTCCACCCGTGTACGGATCACGCTTAGCAGCAATACACACAGCATCATACGCGCTAAGACCTGAATCCATTGCGCCGATTGCAAACAGCGAACCGCTACCGATGGCGTATATTTCCCCGTTTACCACCTGATCTGAGATTACAGTCCCATCATCATCAAAAGCAGCAATTAATACCTCATTTTCTGGCGTTATAACAAACGCTGCCGTAGCGTCAATTTTCGTTGTCTTGTGTCCATTGAAAAACAATTCAATCAGCGTATCGAACTGAGTAGTAGAACCTGAGAAAAAGAATTTATACCCCTCTGCCTCGATCTTTTTATCGAACTCAACGTTTACTATCGTATCTCCTCTCGTTGCCTGACTATCATACGCTATCTGATTGTTTTTGTATGCTATTGTTGTCATTCGCACCACCTAAAAGCGCCCCGTAGGGCGCGTTGATTGTTATAGACGCATTGGCATTAGAACCGCAGTAAACTTGCCCTCGTCAATACGAGCAGAGTTTGAACCATCTGATAATTGAATAATAGTTGAGTCAGATTCAATAGCGCTGATAGCGTCTTGAACATAAACACCATTAAACCCTATATCCATATTGTCGCCGTCGATGTTGCAAGGAATTTCTTCAAACGCCTCTTCTTGTTGCTGGTTCGATGCGGTAATACGAAGCGAGTCGGTATCGAATGATAGCTTAATCCCTTTGTATGTCTGGTTAGCCAATGGCATAGCGCGCTTCACTGCGTTAACTAGATCAACCGTTGACATCTCTGCACTAACTGAACAATTCGACGGGATGACTCGTTTGTAGTCCGGGTACTTGCCATCAATGAGCTTGGTTTTCAACATCATAGAGGATGTTTCAACTTTCAAATAGTTGCTGGTCACTTCAATAGTGCCATCAAAGCCCTTACTAATCATTTTAGCAATATCAGATACGGCTGTTCGCGGAACGATTGACTGTTTCTCAAAATGAGTATCAGCGTCAACAGTGTACATTGACATTCTGTGCCCATCTGTAGCAACGATAGTTAACCCAGACTCTGATACATCAAACAGCATACCGTTTAGGAAGTAGCGAACATCTTGCTGGGCCATAGATGGTGAAACCTTACTAATGCCTCGCGCCAATTCAGCAATATCAACGTTAATTGATTGTGGATTATCGCCCATGCTATTTGATTCGGGAAAATCTTTGGCAGGTAGCGTTGACAATTTCCAACGGCTGCGGCCTGACTTGATAGTGGCTTCTGCACCTTTCAGTTCCAACGAAATATCTTTTGATGAGTCTGCGTTTTTAGCAAAATCTAGCAACTTGCGCGCAGGTACTGTGACACTTCCAGACTCGCCAACTGTTGATTCAATAGTTACTGATTTCTCAATCTCTAGGTTTGTTCCTGTGATTGTGAGCTTTCCGCCATCTGCAACAATCAAAACATTCTGCAAGATTGGCATTGTAGACTTCGACTCAACAGCGCTTGTGACAAACGCCATAGCTGATGATAGATCTGATTGCGATACTGTAAATTTCATTTACTTTCCTCTTTCTGTTGTTCTATTTTGCGGCGACGCGATTCTTTTTGCATGGCTTCTGCTAGCTTGAATGACATTTTAGCCACAACGTCGCTAGAACCTGTTGGATATATGGCTATCAGCGAAGGCATAGCTGCTATGGCATAATCCTCTAATGTCTTCATACCATCGTTCCTTGCGATTTGAATTTATATGCAGCATCATAAGCATTGGCTCGCTGAATGTTGTTCATTGCCACTGTTTCCACTGGTGGCTCGATATAGAACGTGCTGCAAAGCGTTTCTACGCTCATGCCGTCATCAAGGCAGGCCTCCATGAGCTGGAAATCCTGCGCCGTCATGCCATCTTCTTGGTTCGTTGCGCTCAGTTGCCGCGCTCGCGTGATAAGCTGACTCATCGAGCAATTAAGCCACTCAGTCAGCTCTTCCGGCTCGCAGCGATTGAACATAATGCGTATCACTGCATCTTGCGATGGAGTGAACGGCGTTGTTTTATTATATGCCCCTTTTTCGATTAACTCCACATACTGATTAGCTGCTCTAACTGTTTCAGTATCTGATCCTGAATCTACAGCGCGCTTAAGCGCTGTGTATGGTGCTAGTTCGTTCATGTGTTGGCTACCTCGTTACTGCACATAAAAAGCCCTACGTTATTTATTAACTGTAGGGCCATGTTACTAAATAAAAATCAACGTGTCAAACAAAACCTAATTCTATTTCACGTTTAATCATTCGCTGTATTCTACCGGATCGCACAATGTCATCTAACGAGTAAAACTCGGTAATTGACGTATCACCCATCCCATCCATTACTTTGATCCAATCTTGTAGTCCACTTTTATCGCTAGACTTCTTAACTAAGTCATTCTGGCCGACATCGCCGCACATAATGTATCTACAGTTTTTCCCTCCGCGACTGTAAATAGTGCGTATCTCACCATATGTCATGTTTTGTACTTCATCCATAACAACAATAGCATTATCCCACGTCACGCCACGCTCGTTTGATGTTGTCTCGAATTTAACTTTGCCAATATCTAGCAGATTTTCAAATATTTTATCGTGATTTAGATTAAACACATCCTGCATCAGTCCGTAATATGGCTTTGCGTAAACCATGTTTTTATCCGTTTCATCGCCAGGCTTGAATCCCGTATCCCTTGTTTCAACGGCGCTACGAACGATTATTAACTTGTCATATTCTGGAACATCGTGATCTAGAACATCAACAAATCCGCATCGGATAGCTAGAAATGTTTTACCGGTTCCGGGATAGCCAAACAATCCAAACGTGTCGCAATCCGTATTTAGATATGACTCGATAAACGTCGCTTGGTTTTCTGATTTAGGGCTAAATGAGCAAAGGTCTTTTAAGTCGAACTTTTTTCTATTAATAAAAGTCGGATGACAGTCTAAATCATAGTCTCTGTGCTTGTTTGCGTGTTTACCCATTAATCCAATCCTCATCTGCGATAGTAATAAACACTCTTTCGCCGCCATCTAAACGTAAAGATACTTTCTCATATAACGACTGAAAAGCATTTCTACTCTGCCCAACAAATCCATTTAACATGCCTACGTTGCTGTTCTGAGTATTACCGACGAGAATACATCCCTCAGTATCATCGTCATCATTGCCAATGTGAATATAAATATTTTCGAATCCCGGAACGTCTTGAAGTTCTAGGTGCCACTTAAACCAGCTATAACGATCACGATAGCGAACCGTCATACCAGACAGCACCTCGCGATATTTTATCTCATATCTACCAGCCGGTATTCGAGTTTCACCTTTAATCTTGATCTTGCGCGCTTCGTCTTCGAGGGTGTAGCAATTAAATTTGCTATCGATGTAGAGAATACCGACAGTTGAGTCACCGTCGGTATTGAGTCTGTGCAGTTTGAGTTCCATTGCTGATACTCTGTTGATAGTGGTCGTTAGAGTATAGCATGGGCTGTAGTCAAACGCTGATAGGCGCTTTAATTGCCGGATGTGGGTCGTATCCAATAATAAATACATCGTCATATCTAAAATCGAACATGTTATGAAGCGCGCCGTTTATCATTAGCCGAGGATATGGCTTTGGTTTTCGCGTTAACTGTTCTTTTACTTGATCAATATGATTTAGATAAATATGTGCATCAACGATTAGAATGCTAATTTCTCTAGCTTGCAATCCAACAAATCTAGCCAGTACTTTTGTAAAAAGCGAATAGAAGGCAATATTAAAAGGGACGCCTAAAAACATATCGCCAGATCGCTGTGTCATATGGCAATTTAAATATTTACCATCTTCAACAAAAAATTCAATTAGTACTCCGTGACATGGAGGTAGCGCCATGTGTTTTATTTCGTCTGGTTGCCACAATGATATTACATGCCTAGTTCCGTTAGGATCTTCTTTCAAGCTTTTAATGACGCTTTTGACCTGATCTACGCCTTTGCAATCCCTAAATTGCTTTCCGTACCCTTTTCCTATTGTTCCATCTTCAAGCTTCCATTCATCCCAAAAAGTATGCCCCTGCTCATTTAGCCAACCAACATCAGTTGATCCTAAAATCACCATCCATACAAATTCATTAATCACTGCCTTGGCGTTAACGTGCTTTGTTGTCAACAGTGGAAACTCTTCCGTAATGTCGAACTTCATGTGCTGACTAAACAGCCGTCTACGCCCTGTTTTTGTTCTATCTCCGCTATCTTTTCCGTAAACAAGAACATCACGCAAAACGCGCAGATACTCGTAATCAAACTCTTTTGTAGCGTTATGCATTAATACCCCCACTCCATCATGCCGCTTTCATGAAGGGCATTCATCGCTACTTCATCAGCCTCTTTATCTGACAACCCCTCCCATGTTTCAACGTCACATATTGTAAATTCGCATTTTGAACCAATCCAGTTTGCTTTAACGTAACCAATTACATACCCACCTTCAACCACTGTATTTTCTGTTATTTTTGGCATATTACTCTTCTCCTGTGTTCACACTAACACTAATACCAAGCTCATCAGCTCGACGCTTAATTTCTTTGATTGCTCGTTCTCGTTGTGAATCAAATAGTGCTTTAGATTGTTTTACAATGTCTGAAACAATTTCTTCAACAGATAATCCATCCCAATGTGGTTGATAAGTGAATATCCATTCGTCATCAAATCCATAACGAACATCAACCATGTAAAATTCAAAAACAACATTATTACCTAAAATTTTTATATCAAATTTATCTTCGTTTGGATATGGGTCGTATCCGCAATCAAGCAAATCATAATGAATTTCATCTTCTAGTCCGTTGTTATCAATATAATCCGAAATCTCATTCCTCAATTTCCGCATATCAGCAATAAGCTCTGATCTAGCTTTTTCGTATTCGTTGTATTTTTGTAGTAGGCTCATTATTCACCGCCGTGTTTTGCTTGATACTCTTGCAAAGCTTTTTTGCAGGCTTCTGATGATGTTAATCCTTGAGCGCTAACAATCACTTCTCTATTAGGGTTGGTTTCTCTGTTATGTGTGCAAAGCCATGCCATCCATTCAGTTGATCTCGTCCTTGCAATCTCAACATAAAGAAACGGATACGTATTTTCTAGGTGTTCGGCTAGATCAATAAATTCCATCACTGGTTGTGTTTCACTATCGAATTCAATCTTAGATTCAACTCGTTCAATATACTTTTGTTGCTGATCCATTACATCGATTGGTTTCTCGAACATCACCATTCCTCCTAGTTTTTCTTCAATACGCTCCAATTCATCGATCACAACATCATACGATGTTTTACATCTGACCTCACTAACAACTCTCATGCAAGAAATAACAGCATTTTTAATCGCGTTATCAACATCTTCCTGAGTGTATATAGGATCTTCACTGTAGTTGTATTTTTCCATAGCATCATTATCCATTCTAATCACCCCAAATAGTCATCTTCACCAAACACAATGCCGTACGGTATCTCTGTACCGCGCTGCGACATAGCACCGAATCTGATTGGATTCTCTGTGCTTTTAACATGCTCGCCAGACTGCGTAATTATTCGTTTCAAGTAGCGCCCCCATTGTTGTCCCCAAGGTTTACCTTCTAGTCGATCAGTCAACGCTTCAGACCTGTTTGCAATAACAAAACAGTCATCTTTGCACACAATGCCCATTCGTTTTAGCTCTGAGTGCGCGTCGTCTGCATCGTTAGATGAGTTTCGCACCTCATCAATGGCTTCCGCTACCGTTATATCGCGAATCGACACTCCGCCAGCGACTCTAATACGAAGCTGCATAATACTACTCAATGCAAGCATTGACTCGTCATCGTCTGAATCTTCAGTATAGACAGACCAATCATATACTTTAATGTAGTTGAGTGCAACCTCTTCTGTTACTCGGCAATCAGAAACAAGAGAGTATGAGCCAGCAAGTAACGTTCCGTACTGATCAGCGTATCGAGCGTTACCAAAATGGGTGTTTGCTGCACTACGGAACGTTTTAATATTATCTCGAATAATGTCAATCATGCCGATAGTGCGTGCTAGCAGACGGCTTGCTACGTCGTCAATTGTGTCTATTTTCTCGTAGATTGTGCTCTGGATAGCTCCCCAGTTTTCCTTATTCCTCGCTTTCTGCTGTGCCGTCTTGTCCGGCCTTGATCTGAGCGATAGAATAGCCGTTCTGTTGAGTACCGCTTGCTCAGTTGTGCACACCTGAACGCCTACTAGGTAGAACATAGAGTTACTGCTATATTCCATTACCTCACCGCTCGGATTACCGCGAAGTACGGGGTTTTCCGTATCGTCCGACGAGTCGCGCATCATGTCGAAATACTCCTGCGCCTTGTCGTTTGTGCTTTTGTTCTTTGGATCGAACTCTTCCACCATCACAGGGAATGCGTCGCTCTTTAGCGTCTGCCTAAGCCCCGCAACCGACGAGTTAAGCGTGATGTATACGCCCATATCGCCAATAAGTTTACGAGTGAACGACTTGGTAACAGTAGACTTACCCGAACCAGAACCACCATTAATCCATAGATGAGGACGCCATTCGAGCATTCCGCAGATTGGAGCTAATACGCAGAACCCAGCCAACAGCGCAGCACTAGCAGGCATATCCCAATCAAACGCCTTTGCGGCCTCTAGCAGCCCTTTAGCTTCTTCTTGCCCTAGCGGGTTAGACGGCGCTTTCTTGCGCTCCGCCGCTTGATACAGATAGTTAGAGCGTATGCCGCCAATGTCAACCGTGGTATTATCAACGACCAAACGGTCACCTAAGTGCATAACGAATCGACCATCATCCATCCAGCACCCACGGCCACGAATACGGCGCTTATTGAATATACCAACGACACGGCACGCATTCATCATCCACGACGTGGCAGCGTCCCAGTCCACACCGTCTTTGCTGTTCTGAAACCCACTCTTCCACCACTCAAGCGGGGCAATGCCTAATAGTGAGTTCTTGGTATGGTCGCGGTCACGTAACATTTTGATTTGCTTTGTAAACCGGCTGTAGTAGTAGAAACGGCCTTCGTCATAACCTTGCGGCGCAATGTCTAGTTTTTGCTGAGGTTGGTCGTGTTCTTCGTCGTCGCTATACTGCTCCGGCTCTGGCGTGTGGTCAGCGATATATTGAATCAGGTCATAGCCTTCCTCTTTCGCGTCCGAACAATCCCAGTTGTCCGGCTTTCCAATCGGCTGATCTAGCAGCGTTACCGTACATCCGTTCGCTTCAAGATGCTTCTTGAGCCAGATCATAGCCATTCTGCCATTCTGCTCATCTTGCGGCTTGACTTTACCCTCGTTAGCTCCTCGTTTGTAAACCTGAATATCGTTATCAGCCCACAGGGTGACTTTCATTCCGTACAGTGGCGACCAGTCAGTCTTATCAATTGCCTTAGTACCACCCATCCATGAAACAACGTCATAAGCATGGCCGATGTCAATGCTAGCAGCCTTCGCGCATTTCTCACCTTCTACAACCAAGACCTCCTCATGGCCTTTCAGTGTATCTAGCAAGTAAATTGGGCGGTTATCATCAAAACCTTTGAGAATCCAAGACTCTTCACCTGTATTCTTATTCACGCAATACGTGACAGGCAGGAACTGTTTTTTACCGTCGCTGAAAATGCACCGAAGGATAGCGCCCAATAGATTACCGTGCGCATCACGATAAGCATACACTCCATCGGCTTCTGGCGTGTAGGTCTTAGTCGCGTTAACCTTTGGGTTAAACGCAGTAGCTTTTCCGCCTTGGATCAACTTGGGCGCGTGAACCGGCACAGGGAATATATGATCCCAGTCATCCAGCGGGTTGTGCTGTTTTACCACGGCGCGAGGCTCTGGTTTTTCAATAGCACGGCCATCGTCATCAGCAATACCGGCGATCTGCTTCAATCGTTTAACAGTCTCTTTATCAGACAGTTGCTCATGATCTTTTATGAAATTATAAGCGTTACCGCCAGCGCCGCAACCAAAGCAATAGTACGTCTGGTTCGTCGGCGTGAATGTTAAACTTGGCGTCTTTTCTTTATGAAAACAGCATAACGATTCATATTCAACGCCCTTCTTTTTTAAATCTAATCCGTAGACATTCGCCGCCATATCAACTATGTCAACACGGTCTAGCATGTCCTCAATCGTGTAATCGGTCATTAATACATCTCCTGCAAGACCGTATTGTATCAGTGAATCAGTAGCGAGACAATGGGATTATTAAACCCTCTCCTGATTATCTATTTCCGTATCATCACGAACGCCGTTATCTATCTGCGCTTTCCCATCCGACCTGACGCGCTTGTTTTGGTCTCGCTTACGCCATCTAAGGTGCTTCCACCACTCTACCGTCTTTACTGAACCTTTTCGCTTACTTGAGCTAGCCATTCCTTAATCAACCCCACAGCTTTTTCTGAAGAGTCCACTATACCAGCTATTCCGCCATTTCTCAACACTAGGTCGCAGAATCTTTGCTGTGCTGCGTGATGCTCCACTTGAGCTTTACCGCTTGGTTTGTATCCTTCTTTCTTGGTTTCTATCGCAGTGAATACAGCAACGGTTCTGCCTACCATTTCAGGCGTAATAACTATTGGAGTCATTCCGATGTAGTCGCTCGATTTGATATTCTTATTCATCTCCTTTGATTCGTTAGCTAGACCATAACGAACCCATTGTCCGTTCTTCGCCTCGAAAACGCCTACGTTATTCCTAAACAAAACCGTTCTAAATTGTTCCGAACAGTCTAGTCGCGCTCGCTGAGCAACGCTAGATTCTGACTTCTTGCTTGATCGTGTCATAGTGCCACCCGTGTTTTTTATGATGAATCCAATATATTGTCTGTAGCTTGCCTTGTGGGAGTTTGTCGTCTTTAACGAATCCTGTATTAACAGACTGTTCCGCAGAATCCTCCATAATCCAGCTAAACATTGCTACATACGATACGTTAGCGTTTTCAATCGCTGCAACTTGCTCTGTTGTTAGGTCGCTTCGCTTATCCCATAATCCAATCCATAACTCTGACTCGCCTCGTTTGACTATAAAGTCAACTATTGAGCCTGTCTTGTCAATCCTACGAACCGAGTCAAACGTGAGCAATACGGGGTCTTGCAGTATCTTGCTAGTCTGCACGAACTGACTCGGATCGCGTGTTGTTTCTGTTATAAATCGTGGCAAATAGATCTGTTTGTATTTCTCTAAATGCTGATGAACTTGTTCTTTAAAATCCAAGGCTATCTCCTCTGATCGCGTCGATTGTGTATTGAAAGTTCATATTACTATACGGCCGCTCGATTTGCGAGTTTCTTAGCTCAAGAAATTCACGCATGTTTTCTATTAGTTCGTTCGCCTTCTTTGCGCCGTATTTTTTAGCTTCTTGCTCTGTAACGCCAAAAACGTTGGTCAGTATAGCATCGAATACAACTGGATCGCCCCAAGCTACGTTCTCTTTGTAGTGTTTGATCGCTTTATTTAGCTTCGCCATCGCTTTGCGCTTCTTTTCAATACCTGCTTTCTTGTAAGCCGTTGCGCCTCTAGCGTATCCTAGCTTTGCGTCTATCGCAGCGAGATCAGCGGCTGTTTGAGCTTCGCGCATGAGTTGGTTTTGGTCTTTTCTAGTCTCCTCGCGTTGCTCATCCCTCATCCGTTTTAAATCTTCTGGCGTAATGGCCTTAAGCTCAATATCAAGCTTCAACATTTCGTTTTCTTGCTTAGTGAAAACGTATCCGCAGTATATGCATGAGCCTCTTATTCTTGAGTCTAATCCGCAGCTTGGGCATTTTCTGATTGATATTGTGTGGACGTCACCTTCTCGCTTCCTCCCAACCTTGCCATCTAAACTCCAGTTTCGACGTGTGCATGGATAATGATCAAGATTTGATATGTTGCCAACACAATCAAAAATAAAGGCGTGTTTCTTATCTTTATGAGGCCTTAACGGTCTACCAATTTGCTGTATATGCAATGAAAGACTTTGTGTTGGTCTACATAAACCAACAGCTGAAAGCTCGGGGACATCAAATCCCTCTGAGATCAGGTCGGCATTGCATACAACTTCGTATTCCCCACTCTCTAGCCCATTAAGAGCTCGCGTTCTAACAGACCTGCTAGTATTGCCATTTATTGCAATTGCTTTAAACCCCTCTGCAATGAACGCCTCTGCCATTTCTTCAGATGCTTTAATATTTACAGCATACGCAACCATCGGCTTGTGAGGGCAATGTTTTGAGTAATGAGATATTAAGTCAGCGCAAACTTTTTTACCTTTCTCTTGCCTGAACCCATCAGCCATTTTTGACGACATAGCGCCAGTTTTGCTTTCTCTCATGGCCGGAATGTTTATTGGCTGGCTTGGTATCATTGCTATGTACTCTGATAGATACCCATTATCAATGAGATCATCAACATAGGCACCCATTACCAAATCAGTGCAATAACCTCCGCTATTAATCCCAAGACCTTTGCCGTCTAAGCGTTCCGGCGACGCTGTAAACCCAAGCAAAAGAGCATTTTTGTATTTCTCTACAATTTTCCCCCATAGGCTACCCTGTGTCCAGTGGTGGAACTCGTCACCAAAAATGACATCAGGGTTTAATGATAACTTATCAAGCCTTGCAGATAGAGTTTGCACTGAGCAGACGTACAAGCTACCAACAAATGGATCAACGTAAGTTCTTCCAAACTTCTTAAACTGCTCAAATTTCGCCTCTTTAATCGTTTCAGAAGCTGCTATTATTTGATGAGTCAAGCCGTATTCACAAAGCATTGATGATAATTGCTTAACTAACTCCTGCCTGTGCACGCACAATAAAACCTGCTTTCCATTTAAAACGAAGTCGCTGATCATGTCGCCCTGAAGTTTCGACTTCCCGCTACCAGTTGGACTTACTGCGCATATCCCTCTGTGGCCGTCGGCTATGGATTTGTTGATATTTTCTTTTAGCTCTAACTGATAATCTCTTAATACTGGCCTCAATGATAATTCCTCTTGTTATATTTCATCCGATGACAAAAAATTCACCATCCTCGAAATTCCATGTAATCTCTAAATTATCGTAGATAATAGTCACTTCGTTTTCACCTTGCTCAGCGGCATTTAATGCGGCTCTTAAAGAGTGAACCATTCTCTCTCGACTATTGTCTGTCTTGTGGAAATCCTGCTCTGCAATTAATGTACTCATACTAGTCTCCTGAAATATAACAACAAATGTTGTCGGATTGTTCGTCTGCGGCTCTCAACCGCAAATTTAATGGTTATGTGTCATTAGCTTGCTTTAGCTCAGCCGCTTTTCGTGCAAGTTCTGGCTGCGTCATTCCTGTAGCGACGTATATCATTTTCCCTATTTCTTGCGCGTCCAGTCTGTACCCCATTGCAATTTCACCAACACACATGCTTGATATGTCAGCAAGCACACATAACAATTCGGTTAAATCAGACGCTTCCTGCACTCGTTCTACTCGTTCAGTCATCTCGTTTTACCTCTGGGTTGCCACTAATTTTATCTATAAAGTTATGCCTGTGGTTCTTTAGTGGTCTGTGTCACCCAAAAGAACATAACAAGGCGCTCAACTCGGACTCGTCTTTCTTCGCTTCGTTCATCATTCCTCTCCAGTTAACTAATAGTTATGTGAGCAATTCGCACACTTTACCACCTATACCTACGAAAAACAACCTATTTTTGTAACATGTTACATATTCATAATAACCAACCGTGGCATGTGGAAAACAGTAAATACGCGGCCTGTAGGCGTAGTGTCCCCTGAGTTACGCTGTTACGGGAAAAATAGACATATATAGAGAGGTAAATATAAAGAGATATACTCTTATATATACATATATAATTTAAAATATATATGTAACATTGTAGACATCGGTCTACAGGCCGCATGATAGCTGGATTTCTTCTGTCACACTTTTTGTTACAAACGTGTCACAGAATTTATTTTTGTAACATGGTTGACTGGCGGGGTGATGTGTGGGATAGTGGGTGGTATAGCAACACAACACACAACAAGGAGTAACCATCATGCTAACACTAGAAGAACAAAATGAATTACTTATCGAATGCCAAACACTGTCTTCACAAAGACCATTTACTATTACTGAATATGATGTTACCAATAACAGATTCATTACTCATAAATTCACATTGCGCGCAGATGGCACTAGAGACTATGTAAGAACCATTACTGAAAACACACCGAAGTCGGTTAAGTGATAGGAGAACAACTATGAAGTTTGAAAACGGGCATCACGTAAAGACAGAAGATTTAACGGAAGAACTTTACCATAAGTTCTGTCAGAAAGTTAAAGGTCAAGGTTTTGATGATGGAGAGTATCCTTACTCTGGTTGGATGCATTACAACTATGTCGGCATTTCTAATGAGAGGATATACCACAGTGACGGTGTTGATTTTAATAATCCAGAGTTGCTATTAACAATCGAACAAGCCTTATCAGACAGACAGGAACAACCAATGAGCAAAGTAAGAATCATCGAGATTGAACAAGAACCAAAGTTTAAGCCGTTTAAGCTTGAGATTACTATTGGCTCCGAAAAGGAGCTTATTAACCTTTGGCATCGGATGAATATATCTGTAAACTATTTCATGGATAATGGATATTATCCCGAACAAATAAAGTGCTCACCAGACTATGATTCTCAATTCATCAGTGAGATATGGCAAGAACTAGAAGTTAAAGCAAAAGAGTTTGGGCTTCGGGAATGAACAACAAGCAAACACCGCTAGGCGAACTCTTCATAAAATACGAACGAGCCAAAAACCCAGTGACAAAATCTGTCTATCGTGAGATAATCGCTAACAGATTGACACGAATGGAGATGAAGAAATGAACCCACCACAAACCGCACCTAAAGACAGATTGTTTCTGGCAGGCGTTGGACTTCCTTGGCTAGTTATGGCAATATGGAATGACTACCAAGAAGAATTTGTTTACGCCGATCTTGAAACGTCATTGTGTGAAGGAAAGTATGACTCAGGGTTTTTCACTGAGTACGCCAAGCATAGTGAAATCAAAGGTTGGCTAGATGTACCAGATAAGGACATGCAACAATGATCACAACAACAATGCCGCAAGACGAATACCGCGCAATACCGAAGCACAGCGCTAGCGTATTGAAGCGCGTATGCGATACGTCGCCTAAACATGCGCTTACGCCTAGTAAGTCAACCAAGGCAACCGACGAAGGGCTCATGGTTCATGAGTTCATCCTAGAGCGGGAATTGTTCTTATCAAAATACGTGTGCGGCATCAATCCAGATGATTATCCAGACGCGCTAACATCGGTTGATCAGCTAAAAGCGGAAATTGATGGGATTAACGAGACTCGATTACCGAAGCTAGCGCTAACCGGTAATCTTGAATCACTGATTGAGCAAGTAATGCATGACTCGCCTGATCACCTTGCACACGTGTCTGACATCTCAAAAATCAACACGTCTGAGATAAAAAAGCTAATCAAGCAAATCAACAGTGCACCGAATCGCGGAGTTCTATCTAAGTCTGGCTCATCATCTGACCTATATCAACGATTAGTCGATAACGGATGGAAAGGCCAGTATTTACCAGAGATTGAAAAAAAACACGCAATTGCTAACGAGCCTCGCGTAGCGCTACCGTACGACGAGTATACGAAATACGAGGAAATGTACGCATCGCTGATAAATCACCTTGAAGTTGGCGCACGTTACGAGATAGAGCGCAATCAAGACGAATACCTTTTCCAGTGGCTACTATACGCATTCACAACGCCAGACGTGATGGAAAAAGAGGTATCTATGATCGGCAATGAAGATAAATGCCGCATGGATATGATGTTCAAAGCTGGCGATCATTGGTATGCGTTTGACATTAAAAAAACAAAAGACGCATCAGAAGATGGGTTTTTTAAACAAGCAGCACGCTATAACTACGATTTGCAAGCGGTTCATTACTCTACCGTTAGCAATGAAGTGGGTCGCCCACTACAAACATTCGGATTTATCGCTATGGAGCCATTCCCTCCGTATGCCGTCAACGTATTGATTCCTAACAACGAGTTTATCGAGATTGGGCACAAAAAACGCGCATATTCTAAAAAACTATTGACAGAGTGGCAAAACAAAGGCGATAATACAGCCTACGAACCGCGAGCTAAGGTATTAACAGCAGCGCCGTGGTCAAGTTACGGCAAGTGGATGGATGAGTGATAACCCACTCTGATACAATAAGCTATCGAATAACAGGGGAATGAGATGTCAGACGAAAAACAAATAGCAGTCGCTAGCGAGTCAAAAGCGATTGCTACAGGATCAGTATTCAGCGATATGGCGAACTTTGACAATGCACAACGCATGGCTAAAGCATTATCGTCTAGCAGTTTAGTACCTACAGATTATCGCGGTAATGTTGCAAACACTCTAATTGCAATGGAAGTCAGCCAGCGCACAAACACCAGCCCAATGGCTGTTATGCAAAATATGCACATAATTCATGGCAAGCCCTCATGGTCTAGTCAATTTGTGATTGCAGCGGTTAATGGATGCGGTCGATTCACGCCTATGCGGTTTAAAGTTGAAGGCGAAGGTGATAACAAAACATGCACAGCATACGCAAGCGACAAGCAAACAGGCGACCTGCTAGAGGGAATCCCTGTAAGCATTGAAATGGCCAAGGCAGAAGGATGGTTTAGCAAGACTGGAAGCAAATGGAAAACGATGCCAGACTTAATGCTACGGTATCGAGCAGCTAAGTTTTTCGGCAACATGTATGCGCCTGATATACTAATGGGTATGCACATGGCCGACGAAGTTCAGGATATTAGAGCTAGCGAATCAGCAACAATATCAACAGTTAATTCAAGCCTTGCTACGCCTCCGCCATCACAAGTAGTTGACAATGACGACTATGCAGAGTATATTGAGGCAGAAGTAGTAGAAACAACACCACAATCCACATCAAGAGATGATATTTAAATAGGAGAACACAATGGCTCGCGGAGTTAATAAAGTAATACTCGTTGGAAACTTAGGCAACGATCCCGAGGTTCGATACGGAAATAACGGAAACGCAATCACAAACATAACGATTGCTACATCTGAAAAGTGGAAAGATAAAAACACTCAGCAAGATCAAGAGCGTACAGAATGGCATCGCGTTGTTTTCTTCAATAAGCTTGCAGAGATTGCAGGCGAATACCTGAAAAAAGGCTCTCAAGTCTACGTCGAAGGATCTCTACGTACGCGTAAATGGCAAGATAATGAAGGCAACGATAAATACACTACTGAAATTGTTGCAAGTGAAATGCAGATGTTAGGTGGACGCGGAGAATCATCAAACAACCAACATCAACAACCACAGCGCCAACAGCAAGCTCAACCTCAACAGCAAGCACCGACCAACGACTTCGACGACGACATTCCATTCTAACAAAACAAAGCCCTCTAAGTGAGGGCTTATCTCATGCCGCTACGGCTCTATTTGCTCAACATCATCTATATCTGCCGCCATGTCGACTAGCTTCATGCACAATTGCTTTCTAGCAAACAGCGTCTTCCATTGCGACGCTACAGCAACCGCAACCATTCTAGCATCTGACAGTGACATATTGTGCTGATCGTTATTTATGTCGTATATGTTAGCGACATCAATGCCGGCTAGTTCAGCGATTCTAACCTCTCCGTCAATAGCCAGCGCCGAATCAAACCCGCCATTCCATGTGATTCCGTTCTGATCCGTGACGGGCGACGATTCTACAGATTTAAACCAAGATCTGATCTCATCGCGTTTTGATGATTTAGCTATTTCAAGATAATCCGTATTATCAACGTAAGGTTCAATCTCGCCAAACTCGCCAGCAACATATCGCTGGTAATCAGGATGAGACTGATCTACATACAAAGAACCGTGTAATATGCCGCCTGCGCTGTTTACGTATTTCATCATACCACCGCCAAGTTATTTTCTGCTGCACTGAATCGAAGGTCTAACACGTATGAGCCGCCCGTGCCGACGAGTCTATGCTGTAGCGTTATATCATCCCCGTATGCTATTGATATGTCTACACTTCTCTCTGTTAGAACCGTTGTAGTTGTAGACCATTCCTGAACCTCTACGCCGTTCTTCAATATGCGCGCCCTTGACTCCTGCCCGCTTGTAGAGCTTCGGTGCTTAAACTTAACTCTAACTACGCCATCATTCATCATAATAGCTGTCGTATTCCGCAAGTCAGTATAGAAGTGTTTAGCACCCTTCATATTAGTACTATTAATTGTCGCGTATGATGTTGATGTGTTAATGTTAGATGTATCAAGAAGCGTTTCATCTAACAGCCTAATAGAATATGTATCACCCGCAGATATTGTTCCGCCTAACGTACCACCGCCGCCGGTTGGATTAACAACATCGTCTATGTAAACAAACCCAGTGTTTGCAGCAACATAAGCCTGCGCCGCCGTACTGTCTCCGCCGAACATCTCATCAGTAATGATCTTGGTCGGACGAACTTTAGCAACTAACGATAGAGTGTCGTGCGGATATAGGCCATCTCCGGTGCCGCTAGCAATCCACTCGAACGCTAGCAATCCGCTCAACTGCGCAGCCGAGAAGTTTCCCACGGAAAACCGATCACCTAGTCTAGCTGTTGCGTCCGCTAACGCATCGGACAAATACTCATAGTCCTGCCTTGACGAGTATATGTTCGTCTTATCTTCTGCCGCATTTAGCGCAGACCCTTTGTCTACCGAGTTATATCTAGCCATTTTTATCCCGTGTACATGTAAAAGTATAATGCGTAATATGGCGGAACAAACGCAACCGAACCGCTCGCTGTGTGCTGGTGAGCTGGCTCGTTGTTAGAATGAATCGAAGTGGTTACTTCATAGGGATCATCAGTCAACGTGCCAGCGAAATGGTCGTGCAATCCAGCAAGAGAGCTAGTGCCCGTCCATGATACTGTGTTGTCTCCTGTCGTCTGATCGACATTGGAGATTGTCGCGTACTCTATGAATAAGTCACGCAGATCTGGCGTATTGTTTGTGCCATCGCACAACTTCCACGAAGCATCCGGTGCTGTTGCTAATTGGTACGCAACAATAAATCCCGGAAGCACATCAAAATCCTCTGCGCCTGAGTATGCAATCAACTTGCGGCGCTTGATGTTCGGCGTTAACGTCAAATCAATATCATGAGTGTGATCTGGCGCGTCATTGAATGTAGCAGACGTAAACTGAGGCGCAGACGGAATCAGCGTGTTTCCTTGTCCGTGCCCGTGGTCATGTGCGCCGTCTGGATCAACTGTTATTGATTTTATCTGTGACTGAGAGCCGCTAATTGCCCAATCGTTTGCAGCCTTTAACGCCCTGCCGATATGCGTTGTTAGCGCACTCACTTGCGGGTTGTTTATCGCGCCGTTGGAAAATACAGCACAGTTATTTGGCACTGTTGTAGAGTTTGCGCCTGTCTTGATAACCAGCTTTGTCTCGTTAGCATACTGCGTTATCGTTGCGCTATCGCTATGCGTATGAGAGTGAGCGCCATCATCAGCAGAGGACGGGTCTCGCGGATATATGTTGTTTGGCGGTGCATTTAGCGTCGATGATTTTCTAACAAGAAAAGCTGATCCGTTGTGATTTGGTATTGTCGATGTTGTGCCGCTGATTGTGACTGTATCAGAGCCGCCTGTCTCATCTCCCGCATAAGTTGACCCAGCGCCAACAATGAAACGACCGTCCGCATCGCTGAACAAATCATATCCGGTTGGCACATCGCCGCTGATCAACGGCAATATCATGCCTGCGTAGATTTGCCCTGTTGACGATGGTGGCGCAACGGAGTCAGGGTAGCCGTAAATGCTATATAGTGCAGCATGAACACGATAGCGCCCAGCACCAATGGTTTCAATTCCAGTTATTCTAACGTCTTGATCAATATTTCTAGACGCGCTTTGTATCGTCTTAATGTCGCCTATTTGATCAATCAATCCGTCGTCGAACGTCTCAAACGTAAACGTAGTGCCAAGCTGAGCTCTTCGTAGTCGTGACTCGCATTTCCTAAGCGCCTCGGCTTCACGAAATACGCCGTCCATTGTCACGTTAGATACACGTCTATCGGTGTACGATGGCAGCGACAGCTCGATAGGCTCGATAGGCCATGCAGATGAGCCAGCCAGCGGTTTAGTGTATTGAAAAACAGTAACCGTAGGTGCCTGCATAACAGACGTTAGCGAGCATTTCAAACTACTCATGTCATTATCAGTAATTATGCCGATTGAGTCGCCAGCGGTATCCGGCCTGATACGGATGTCGTCACCTTCCCAAATGATAAAGCATTCAGCGTATTCAGCTAGCAACTCAGCGTACTCAAAAGCAGGCTTAGGCTCTTCTATTATGATGCCTATTTTGCAGCGCTCCAATCCGTCGATTAGCTCATCATTGAAGTTTGCGCATTCTGCTACGCCTTGCACTGTATAACCAAGGCCGTAAACATCATTGCTAAGCCAATCTGCAAGACACAGCGCGCTATTGTCGCTATACGCAGTAGTATCAGTGCGCGGGTCGTAAACCTTGCGGCCTTTTATTGTTGCTGCAACCCTTGGTATACCAGTAATCCCCGTCGTTCCATGCGGTATAGTGATTACTGAGTAGACAATATTGGGCAAATCATCATTATAACCAGCTATGTTAGCTGATAGCGTAGCGTCAGCGGTTTGCGAGTCGGTTCCCAAATAATTAGTTACGGTTACCCCTGCATATGATGTTGACAATGCGTCATTAATGTAAACAGCTTCTATTTCTTGACACTCGCCATATGCCCACGCTATGCAGTAAAGATCATCGCTTACGGTATTAAGTGGTGTAGTTACCCATGTGCCACCAACCGCACGAGCGCGCCCATATATAATAGGAAGGTAGGCGTTTTGTCCGCCGATTGTAACCTTCCTGATCGGGCGCTTCTTATTAATCTTAGACGCCGGAAGCTTGTTGCCGCCGTTCTGTATTCTGCTAACCCAAGCCGGTAATTTCAACGCCATTATAGAACTCGCTTAGCAGTCAGATTGTAGGTTACGTTGAATGTGTCAGGCCCAGCACGCTCATAATGTGGCAAATCAACAAACTGACCGACATAATCGAACCCGTCTTTGACATAATTAAACTCAATGTCATTAGACTGATTGTTTCGATAAAATACGTCAAGCGCGTTTTTTGAGTCAGCACTAAGCAGCGGAAACTCTAACGTAAACATGTAACGCTGATCTGGGTATGTGATAGCGATTCTAGGCTTACCGCTCATTGCGTACGTAGTCTCTCGCCCACCTGCATTCAACGGAGATGATGACGAGCCTTCGCCTTGAATATATTGCGTTGGTAGTGTTGCCATTTTACTCTATCACCAATGTTTCGTTGCCTAATTCTACCACAGTGCCAGCCGCTGGAAGATGGTTGAATACTGGCGGTGCCATCTTAACGCTTGGGCTTATTTTAGATTGTATTCTTCGTCGTTGCGCTGTTAAAGTTATCTCAGAATGTTGAGCATTAGCAGCGCTAATTATCTCGCCGCTGAACAGCTTAACCGTCTTGATCACCTCAAGCGGTATTGTTGACTCAAGCGCGTAAATTCCGCTTTCGTATATACCGCTCTCGTAAACCGCATAATCAAGGTAGCGTTGCGGCGATATGACACAATACCAAATATCGACAGCAGCACCTCTAGGATCGCCGTCAATAACTGACTGCGACAGACTAAAGTCCGAGTTGTCAATAATAACATTAACAGCTTGACTATCGGTTGATCCTGAAAAGTCAAGACCTCCTCCTATCCAGCTTTGGCCAAGCGTCGTAATATCTGCGCCGGTCGAGTTAAACTCTTGAGGCCCAAATCCACACTGTATCAAATAGATCGGATACGTGACTGTTTTACTAAGCTCAGCCGTTGCCGCTGCGCCTAAGTCTAAACTCATGCTGTCACCTCAAATCCTTGCACGCCTTGGCTTTGCGCCATGTCTTGAACTGCTTGAACGAACAGATCGACAGCGCTAGTAAATTTATCAGCGTTTTGCGACATAGCCTCAGCACTAGCAGAGAACGCATCAGCGCTGCTTAAGTTCTGTGTCTCTTGCTCAATCAACTCTTGAGTTTTGCTATTAGCATCAGCTATTACGGAGTCAAGCGCAGACGCGAACTCATCACCCATCGCTGCACGCTGCGACTCATCAAGTAATCCCCATGCTCGACTAGATAGCGCAGTATATTCGTTGACGGCTTTAGTTATCTCGTCAGGATCAGTAAGCGAAAGTATTGACGCGCCCAACTCGTCAGCCGTGTCTTTCAGCTTCTTATAAAGCTCGTCATCTGTCATCATGTCTTCACGAACAGACGTAGCAAAGCTCGACAGTCCGGCGATAGCGCTAAACGTGCCGTTAATCGACGCGATAAAGTCTTGCATGTCAGCGGTTGCTTGCTGAATAGCGCGACCAAAAGCGGCCTCGAATGTCTCGCCCTCAAGCGCGCCATCTTTGAATGATTGCTCTAGCTCGGTCAGTGATTCACCGAAAAACGTCGATGCTTGATCTAACGCAGTTATGCCGACAGCGATAGATTCCAGCGTCATGTCTGGTTTCATGAGCTGTTGCTTGAACGCTTCCGGCAATGCTTGCTCGATGATCTGGCTGTAGCGGTTAATTAACTGTTCTTCTGGCGTTTCGCCCTCGTTACGTCCATCAACTCGGCCAGCGTAAGAACCTTCTGGTAAGAACCTCGACGTTAGACTGATTCCTGAAACATCGCCAATCACACTGGCAAAACTCTCATCCAGCGCGGTGACGATTTTAAACATAGCGTCAAGCGCTTGCTCATCGACTTTTTTGCTGAACGAGTTATCTAGTATTCCGAATCGCCCGAAGGCTGTTTCTATGTACGCGCCGAACTGTTCTTTAAATGATGTAGTGATGTATTCAAATGAACCCATCTCTCCCGTGTCTAGTGTTGTAATATCGAACGCAACAGACTCTTGACCAGTGTCGCCCTGAGCAAACGTGAGTTTAGGAGGTGAACCTTCAAATATATCGGTTATTATCAACGCAGCAATAGCAGCAAGTCCAGCAGCGGGTATAGCCGCAGCAAATCCTCCAGCTCCTGCGCCAGCACCAGACGCACCTAAAGATTCCATTGTCATAGCACCAAAAGCAGCATCGCCGCCTGTTTGAGCTGCCAGCATCGCCGCCTGTTGAGCAGATGCGCCTCCAGCAGTGAAGTAGCTAAGACCTTGTGCAGCCGTGCCAAACATGCTACCAATGTCAAGCAATGAAGATCCGCTACTAAGTAGGTTCATACCTGACGATGCGGCACTAGGCGCGCCGGGCAAGCCTAAACCACCAAGGATAGGGTTAACTATCTGATTCTGAAGGAACGATCTAGCTATCTGTTTTGCAATGCTAGTCGCAACACTGCCAAGGTTCTCAAAGTCCATGATCACATCGGTGATATTATCACTGATTGATTCAAACGTGCGTTCGTATTCTCGTTCTAACCGCTCAGCTTCTTTAGCCGCTTCAGCCTGTGCTTTTTGAAACTCTTTAGCCGCAACCTTAGCCGCTTCTTGCTCTTCTGTTAGTCGTGCGAGTTCTTCACCTTGGGCAAGTATAGCCAGCGCTAGTGCATTCGTAGGCGCTTCTGCTGCATCCATAGCAGCGGTATATCTTATAATCTCAGCGCGAGACATTCCGAACATGTCAACTTGTTCAGATAGGGATTTTATAACACGATTAGCTGTATCAAGCCGACGTTTTGCTTCTCGCTCGGATTCTGTTAGTATATCGTCGCCATCTTCTAAAATGTCATTAAAGTTAGAAAGCGTATTATTTACTCTATCATATTTTGCCTCAAGCAGATCAACTTCAAGTTGCTGATCCTGTATTGCTTTTGATCGCTTCTTGAATTCTTTATCGCTCATCATTACGTCTTGATCTATATCAAGCGCCAATGATTCCTTTAGCGATTTAAGCCTTGCATCAGCATCATCTATAGCTTCAACCGTAGTAAAAAGCTGATCTGTAAGATTAAACAACTTAATATCAGCAAGTTCATCGCCAAAGCCATCAAGCTCATTAGTTAGATTTTTAATCCTCTCTGCCAATACGTCGGCTTCTTCTTCTGCCGACATCATTGCGCCTACCAGCCCGCCAGATATTGCCGCGCCTATTGCGACAATTGCACCCATCGCAGCGCCAGCAGGGCCAAATATCGAAGCAATTTGAGGGCCCTGTTGCGCTAGAATAGTGAAAGCGCTTGTGCCCATTTGCGCCTGAACAGCAACGTCTTGCAATTGATATGAAAGTTGCTGAGTAGCACCCTTCATGACTTTAAAGCCGCCGGTCGCTCCCTTGCTAGACTTGGTTATAGCGTCGACAGTTTTTTCAGTCTTAAGGCCTTGTACAGCCAGCTTGTCAAGCTCAACTTGACCCTTCTTTAACTGAGTTGTGTCAACTGAAAAACCTATTGATGCTATATCTTGCATGGCGCTCGCTCGCTTGATTTATGCTACATTATAACATGCTAGCGTAGTATGGATTTCACCTTTGCGTTCGTTCTGGCACGCGCTTTTTCTATGTCTATGAACTCTGGAAAAGCGTCTTTTGAGAAGTTGGAGTTTCTGAATTTATTAACGTAAGCATTGCTAATGTCGATCATCAGCTTGGCTTCAAACGGTTGTAAATCATAGCCGCTCATGTTGCTCCATGACTCAAGATCAGGCCATCCAATTGACTCTAAGCCGTTAGCGCCGACTCTACACATACCAACGTTGTAATTGATTAGCTCGAATAGATACAGATACTGACCGCCATCTGGCATATCTTCGCCATCAGCGCCTCGGCTCTGAGGCTTGTAATCAGGATGCGGTTTCTGCGGTTTAGGCTTGAATGAATCGTAGTAAGCGCGCTGCTTTGTATAAGTAATGAGTTTTTTGCGCTCGTCTTGATCTACAGCAAGTGAAGAGTAAAGCCGATCTACTCTCAGACCGGCTTCAACTATGTCTATTTTTTTTTATGTTTTGCAACGATGTTTGAGCGGTCAAGTATAGCTTTGTTGACCTGAATAGGAATCCACTTGATCAGCTTAAGCATGCCAAGCGCGTTTTCTTTGGTTACATCTACCCACTCGTCTGGTTTTTCAGGATCAACTCCAAGCAATTTACCGCCAGCGGTACAAGCCGCAATAGTCTCTAGCGTCATCTCTTCGTTAGACTCGAAGTTTGCTAGCATTTCCTCGACAGTAAGCTTGCCATCGCCCTTGTCTTGCTCTTTCGCTAGCTTAGTAAACAGCTCTCGTTTTTTGGCATTCTGATAGACTTCCGAATCCATGCCGTAGACCATAAAAAACATCTTCTCGCCGGTTTTTTTATCTTCTAGCTTCTCGCCAGTTTCTGGATGTTCAAGCACAACTTCAAAAGGCGTTTCGGCCAATTTTGTGTAATTTAACTCGAATAACGGTTGCATTTTCTATTCTCCTACAAATGAATCCGCATTGTATCACAAACAAAAAAGCCCCACCGAAGTAGGGCAAGGTGGTGCAGGAGAATTAAGGAGCCGCTACTTCAATCCACTGTTCAGTGACTGCAATATTAGCATTAGCCAGCTTCAAATCTTCAGCTGTGTTTGTGTTTGTAGTGTATGAGTTCACTAGAGCTTGACTGTAGTTCGCAGTACCGTCCGGCTCAAGAACCTTAATAGAGTAAGGATTGTATGAGTCTTCTGCTGCATTCATGATAACCTGACCCGCATCAGATGTTTCTCTTAACATCTGCATACTTAGGTCGCCAAAGTCGCGAGAAGATTTTCGCTTGATAATCTTGCCAGTCTCTAGCAATGTAGCAGTAGCGTTATTCCACGATCCGCCAATCTCGCCAATCTGGATGATTTGACCAACCTTCGTAAAAGTCAGCGCCTCGTAACCCGCTTGGTCTTCTGTAGCTGGAATCCCAGCCGAAATGTGGAACGTCGTTCCGAGTGAGCCTTCAACAGCCATGATAACCTCTAAATTTACTATTAATAGTAGTTACATTATAACATATCATTTGACGGGCTTTTGCTTAGACTTGATGTGACGTATCCATTTATCGGCTTTAGCTTGAAACTCGCTTACAGTGACGCCTACCATGCCGTACGGCGCTTGGATGCTGTAGCCGTCGCGGGTTGTCTTTGTTGTTGCGTATGGCCCAGTTCCCCACAATCCGTACTCTGCAACCACGGCGTAGGGCTTGTTGCTTACGTAGTAGAAAACATCGCCGTCATCCATAGATTTGATGACGTTAACCGCTTTAGCTACAGTAGCGCCGCCGCTTGTGTCTGTGTTCTCCACATCGCTAGTTGCAGGCGATCCGATGGTTGGTTGCCACGATCCGCGAAGGTCGCCTTCGTCTACCGGCGTGCGCTTAGTAGTCGTCTCTACCAAGTCGATAGACGTCAACTGCGCCATCTCTAGCAAGTCCATGCCTCTCAGTCGCGCTATCTCTGCTAACTGAGCGCTGACTTTTTTCACGCCACTGCCTCAAAAAACACGCGAACAGCGCAGGTATTCCAAGCGCCTTGCTTGATGTTCGGCGACTTAGATATATTCAGGATTCGCAACCCGCCAGAGAGATACCGCTCTGCGGCAAAATGCTGTTTTATCATGTCTGCCATCGCATTGATCGGGTAATTCCCTTGCCCATCTGGGTAGTTCAAAACGATGTTGTAATACCCGCCAACACGATCTGTCAATCCATCAATAGTAAGCAACTCACCGTCGTTATTCAGCGTCGTAGGCGCAATGAAAGGCGTCCCGATAACGGGATTATACAACTCCTCATCAGGCGGATTAGCATAAGCAACATCAGGCAATCCAGACATCAGGCTGAGTCGATAGTCTAGCGCGCTCTCTAACTGTTGCAGTGATACCATGTTACACCCTCAGCGCTACTATATTAATGATCGTGCCGCCGTCGTTATCGTCAATTGGCGTTATGCCGTTGATGTAGTACGTAACACCTTCTGCACCAGTTACCTTATAGCCGACTTTTAACACCGCGCCTGACTCTGACTCGATATGTGCTAGCTTAACAGTCTGAATAGCTGCATCATCGCTAGTGAACCGTATGCCGAGCTTATCAATGCGGTTCTTTGTCGCTGCTGAGAATACGGCATAAGCGGTTTCTTCAACCTCCGTCCCAGTTGAATACTCACCTGTTACAGGATTGCGGACTGAACCGCTAGTGTGAGACACGGTGACAAGCTGGCCGTATTTCTGTATCAGGTCTTTAGCAGTACCCTTTAGTCGTTGCTGTAGCGCTGGCATCCTAACCTCTGCTCATGATCTGAATAGATGAGCTAGTGCCGCCGGTTACGAACTGCGCCATGATTCGTGCCACTTCTTCGTGAATGACGGGGCGATACTCGGCTTGCTTCTGATCTGCCGGTGTTGCGTACTCAACTTCAACAGCGCCTTCTACCCTCTCGCGCTTAACTCCGGTGACGCTATCCGCTAGCTCTGCTTGGCGGTTAGTTTTGCTCAGATGATACGCTTGCAACGCCGTAGCTCTGGCTAGCTGAATAGGGAATATCGTGTAATCAGTGTTAACCAAACCGGTGCGCGGATCGGTTACACCTGTACGTGGATGGTATAGCGCGTATGATGTGTCGTAGATCTTGCCGTGATAGTTCTCGCCGTATACGTCATCTAACAGCGCAGTGGATGCCTTTAGCGCAATGTCTTGATCGGCAATGACGGTCGCATAGTCTTGCTTATACGGATCATTAGACCACACCTCTACAGCATAAGCATTGGAACAGTATGAATTAGCCGTAGGGCTTGGGATTGCGTCAACAGCCATGAGTAATACCTGAAAAGTTTTAATATCGTTAGTATAACATATTGACAGCTAGGTTAAGTGTCGGTATAGTTGGATTGTTGATAACGATTGGCGCGATGTTTGACAACCGCTGCGTTATGCAGTTGATCGGTGCGTGTCCGACATAAGTGCGTTGTTGTATGGCGTATTGGTAACTTACTAAGGAATAACTATGGGAAAGATAGGTGATTACGATAGGTGGTTTAAGCCTTGCGATCATTGTGGTCATGATAGCGGCAGGAAATCAGAAAAATGCGAGGCTAGATGCTGGAAGTGCGGAAGAAGAATAGAGCGCGACTACAGCAATAGAGCATTAAAGAAAAATAGAACAATATAACATTTAAATTTGCGGTTCGGAGTCGCAAGAATACAATCCAACAACATTTTTTTATATTTAGGAGCTTACTATGAAAGACAGAGAAGGAAATGAACTAAAAGCTGGTGATAGATTTATTTACCAAATTGGCGAAGAACATGAATGCACAGGAGAGATATTTGACTGTGGTGGCGTGGATGTGATTAAGTGGGATAGTGATAATCAGATTATGTCTGTATCTGATTTTTACCATCCGCCGACTGATCAGAAGATTCTGCAAAAAATATAACCAAAAAACACGGCACACAATGCGCCAATGACTTGGCAAGACTAGGAGTAAAGAAAAATGAAAGGCATTAATGAATTTAACGCAGAGCAAATTAGATACTATGATACCCAGACAGAAACTATAGACGGATGGAAGCTGGCTAGGCCTATTGGTCGAGGCGGTTTGGTTCACCGGTTTAAAAAAGCATGGAAGGTTTTTACTGGGAATGCTGATGTGCTTGTATGGCATAAGCAATAGTTACAAAAACCTATCAAAATACTAGGAGAAAAAAATGGCTAAAGTAATGTTTTCAAATCAATACGGTCAAAATACAACCAAAGAGATGGAGCACATTCCGAGAATTGGAGATACTATACCGGTGTTTCACGAACCTTACCCAAAAGTCAAAGCAGTAGTATGGTTTCCTGAAATGGTAATGCACGATTTCCGTGATATGGGCGTCGACGTTCTAGTCACTGTGGAGTAAACAAATGACATACTACAAACTACTAAACAACATCAAGAAACACCTAAAGCACACGCCAACAGTCGGCGCGGCATTGTGCAGAACTACAGGAATTTCAGATCAAGAGCTATTAAAGCTTGACGGTAACGAGGCATGGGATGTATTTTTAGGTAAATACGTTAAACGAGACGGGAGTGTTAGGGTATGAAAATCACAATCGGGCATCATGTTGAATTAAAAGGATTGACTGACGAGCAATATCATGCGTTTTGTCAAAAGGCTATTAAAGATGGGGCGAAACAAGGATATTATAATCCTAAAAATTCAGTCCCAAATCACTGGAAGCATGTAGGCGTTGATGGATTTAATAAGATTGCTGTTTATGATCATTACTTTAAATTAAACTACCCACACATCTTGTTAACTATAGACCGGGCTCTAGTACAAAACGAAGTAATCGACGAGGTAAACGAGATGCGGGAGGTTAACAATAAGATAGAAAAGCTATTCAAGCGCAAAGCAGATCTAGAGAAAATCATCTGCGATGGGCTTGATATTAGTTGATAGGCGGACTAATCATGACCTCTGAAACATACTACGATCCTGAGTACGTCGAACGCCTTGAGAAATCAGCGGTAAAGTTGGCGTCAACCCTGCAACGCATGGCCGGTAGCCACTCAATCAGCGAAGATTTCCGAGAAGATTATAACGATTCGCTGGATGAGTACTTTAGTATTCAGCGGGATTTTGACAACTCATAATGAATTTCAGCTAACTACCGCCGCCATGCATCCTTATATCAACCCGCCTACCATTAGCATAAAACTTCATAGCCTTCTGCGAGTAGTGCCTGATCTTGACCGGATCAGGCCGCATCCCAGTTGCTTTTGCGAATAACACAACGCCGATAATATAAGGCTTCCACCACCATTTGAATTTGACGCTTAACTTCAGCTCTACATGCACCATATCAATGTACCGTGTGATGTTCTAAAAACGGCATGTCTATAGAATATCCCATATCCTCTGCTAACATACGAGCAGTTTCCAGTGCAGTATTGTAACAAACAAGCATTTCCTCTGGCGACAAATGCAGCGACGCAATCTCGCTATACGCCTCTTCTGACTCTTCGTGATCAATAAGTATTGACATTGATTTATACTCCGTGTATCGTTAGGGGTATATTAGCACAGAATGAGGAACCACAATGACCAACTCGACACTACTGCACGCATTGATAGCGGCAGGACTAACTTTATCAGGCACAAGCAACATACCAAAGGCCAAGCTTTATCATAAGCCAGAGCAGACCGAATCAGATAAAGCTATGGCATTGGAAAAAGCAGAAGCTAAACGAAAAATGAAGCGCGAGAAGGCGCGGAGGGGAAAGGTATGAAATACACACTAGATCAATTACAAGCAATGAGTGATGATGATCTATCAAAAATAGTAACAGAATTGACAGCATTTCTTGATATTATAGATTGCGGTGAACTCGGCGAGTATGATGTTTATCAGTGGATTGAAATGCACGGCATATCAATTGACATTAACAATAATTTAGATATGGTGCCGATTCTTGATGAATACAACATTGTATTATCAAAAGCAAGTAGTGATGATTATTGGTGCGCATCCGCAACAAATACGCCTTTAGTTATCGACGAAAACCCGCTACGCGCTGCTGCTATTGTGTATGTATTGGTTAAGCAGGCATGAGTATGCACCTAAACACAAACACACTTCCGCCCATATCAGACGTGTTCTGGCTTTGGATTAAGACAGATCAGGGCGAGTTGCGAAAGGTTAAGCGAACTAAGATTATCGAGTCACGCGACCGATGGGAGTGGCCTTGCTTGACCATCGACGGAGAAGAAAAGGTATTCAACGTAACGGCTTGGGCGTATACTTAACTCCGCCGTGATGGCTACACGCACCCCTGCCGACGGATTGACTCAACGATCCGTCATTACACACTGCGCGAACAGTTGAATACTCAGCAATAACAGAACCAATCAACAAACCAAACGCTACAGCGATAAGCAGTTTCATTACTTACCCTCTGTGTTCTGTGCCTTTGGTGTTCGTTGCGAGTCTTGTTTGTTTATGATTGCTGGTTGGTATACAACCAGACTTAACAGAGCTATGAACACAGCACCTAGCACCGTCTTGACTATCCAGCTTCTAGCTTTAAGCAAAGGCTCAACCTGATCATGGCGCGCATAGGTCTCTCGCACATGCCGCTTAAACTCTTTCAAGTCTTCATGAATATCATCGTGACGTTTGTCTATATCGCGGAACTTGAGCGCATTGACGCGCTCATTCGCTTTGATGTCGCCCAGCACTGACAAAACCTCGTCTACTTTGCCGGACAAGTTATCCATAAGCTTTTCCATCCTTTCCATGCGATTATCGTCACTCATAATACTACGCGCTCACTGCTGTAAATACTAGCGAATAGATGCACCAGATGTCAGAATTATCTATATTCGCAAATTCGAGAATGTAATCAGTATCAGACTCTAACGATCGTTTTGAGCCGGTTGCTGAATACGTAACCGGATTGCCTGAGCTGCCCTGAGTTGACGGTGTTCTAATTATATCAAACGCCGTACCACCACTGACTCCAGTAGCATCGTAAATAGCAACCGGCGAAGCCGTGCCTATTCGCTCGTTTAGATTGGTAATAGCACCAACAATTTCAGAGCCTAACGTAAACGTCGCGCCTTTAATCGGCTTATATCGCAACCCGCCGCCAGTTGATACACTGCGAGAGAAAATATCAACAGTGTAACCGGCTGGTACTCTAAATGCGTAGTGCTTTGTTGCGCCATTTGAAACTTCTACTTCAATAGATAGCGAATAGCCAACCCCTTGGTCAATGTACTGCTCTAGCGTTGACTTTGATATTATCGGCTGCACTGTGCCGCCGAACGCTGTTCCGAAACTCATATCATAACCTCTTAGTAGCAGTGTTCGCTGTTGGGGCGTTCATCGTGCCATCGCCCTTCGATGCAGTGTCGCACCTCATGAGCGAGACACTTCGGATAGTTCTTTAGTGTGATCTTGCAGTAGCCGTCGCGCCATTCTGCCAGACCGTCGTATTGCAAATGTTCATCAAATTCAACCTGCATCACGAACGTTTTGCGCTCGATGCTGTGCTCTGTTTCATCAAACACTGAACAGCCCTGCATTAGCAGCAAGATTAGCGCCAGTGTGTATCTCATGCCTGAGCCAACCCTTGCAGCATCAGTCCACGAGCTGCCTCTGGTGTTAGATCTGCTGAGAACTCAGGCCAAGGTACTGCACTGTTAACTGAGCGTAGAAATGAGCCTACATAATTGTAATCGTTCTCAAATTGCTCTGATTGATCGTCGTCGTACTTAGCACACCAAAGCCGATGCGCAGGGTGATCGAATAACATTAGCGCTTGAGCCTTTGTTAGCCATAGCGATTTATCAGACTGAAGAAACAACCATTTAGCAGCTATAACAGCCTGATCATCATTAGATAGCGGCTCGCCATTGGGCAGTTCGCTTGGTAATATGAACGGATCAACAGCACTATGCAGTGTCGAAACGAATACCGTATTCACTCCGTCATGACTTCCAGCAAACGGGAATCGTTTAGATAGCTCCCAAGCTTCTGACCCCTCAATACTACGCTGCTCAGTTTTGTATATGCTCCACATATCAAGCACCTCCAGCGATTGGTATAGTTCGCGTTGCACTCTGCCAAGCTGTTCCGTCGTCAATCAGCGTGTAGAAATCAGCTTCATCTTCTGTAATGTTGATAGCAGAGCCTACGACATTACCTTCTGCGTCATGCAGGTCTGTTGATGTTTTCCAATCTTCTTTAATCGGAATGCTCAGTAGTGTACCTGTATTTCGATCTCCGCCTGTCCATATTTTAGTGTCCTTAAATATTCCACTGAAATATGGGATACCTGTTGCAGAGTCTATTGATGATCCAAGTGCATCAATGCGCAAAACTGGAATTGCTTGGTTATATGTTAGGCCTATTTCACCATCAAAGCTTATTGTAAATACGCTTGATACTTGACGAGCTATCATTTTATGTAGTTTGTTGTCTGATAAAACTGATGTATCAGAAAGTGACCCTATGTTCACTATACCTATATAAACGGTTCCGCCAGATGATATGGCTAATCTAGATGACCCGCCTCCCTTTTCTGTCAGAATATGCCCCCCGTCACTATCAAACAAAATGTCTGTTTCAAGCTCGAAATCATCACCTGAGTTGATTAATACACGGTCATTAAGCAAGTAATACATCAACCCAGCAGCACTCATCGACGTAATGTAGCGCTGCACCGAGGCGGGAAACGTCGGAATCTCAAAAGCCGGAGGAAAACTCCCCGATTCGTACGCTATGTCAAACGCAGGATCGAATACAGGCATAGTTACGACCTATTGGCAGTGATCGTTACTTGATAGTATGATGCGCCTGAAGCGCCGGTTGGCGTGACGCGAACGGTTTTGATAGGTGAAGCAGCAGAAGCAAAAGCGCCGTCGACTGACACATCCACCGGAGAGTTGGCGAATGCAGTATAAGTCTGACCGCCCTGCACGACACCCTCAACAGCGAACGAGCCGACCGGAGACGCAGACGGAATAGTTAGTGCGGCATCGTCGAAGAATGATAGACCGACGGTTAGGCGGGGAAATGATTGATCTATGTTGTCAATAGTGAGCGTATCAGCAATAGCTCCCTGTTCTTTGTACGTTCTAGCCATGATATATACTCGCGCAAGTATGTTAGATGTCTCATTATACCATACGCGAGCATGTTGTTATTCCTCTTCGACCTTGCGTCGAGTGCGGCGTGGCTTTTCTTCAGACTCTTGCTTATCTTCAATGATCTTAATACCAGTCGATTCAGCCCATGATTTAACATGAGGAAAATCGCCAGCAAGCACTACAGCATCGCACGAGTCTTGGAATCCGTACGTGCATGAGCCGTTTGAAAAGTAAACTTTATTGCCCTGATCTCGCAGATGTCTCGCTTTCAAAACATCTTCATCGCTAGCTCTGCCATTATTAACAAAGTAAATAATTTTCATATATCACCTATACTTTCATTAAAAAAGGGGCAATTAAGCCCCTTTGTTAGTTGGTTGCGATTAGGCTAAACTTTCAACAAGAGAAGCCGCTGCGTTTTTAGGATCAGTTACCAGATCCCAGTTTGCAGTTGTCGCAACAGCCGCATCAGTTGGGTTAATACCTGCGGCAGTATCCCAAGCGTAGCCTTTGATCTTGAGCACAGTGTTAGTCTCGCCCTGATAAGTCAAGCCAAGGTTTTCCTGACCTACAACCTCATCAATAACAAAACGGCGACCTGTGCGCTCGATAACAGAACCAGCGTTATCAGTCAACAGCAAGATTCGGTTACGATCAGTACCGGCATCGTCGTAGCTCAACGAAGGAATATCAGCAATGATGATAGGCTTGCCCATCACACCCTCTGTTACGCCCTGTACGATCTGAACGCCTGCAACCTCATCGATCTTGTAGTTAGTGATCTTATCTTCAACCAGATCGAAGAATGCACCAGAGTTCATGATAGCAGCGCCGACGTTTTTGAACTGATCACCGAAAAGCTTCTGACCTTTCAGGATGTGCTTAACATTGGTTTTGCTAGCTTTATCTGTATCATCTTTCAATGAAGCAACGCCATCAGTAGCCGCTACCATTGCAGAGATAATCAGATCAAGACCGCGAGCCAAGAAGTCAGACGCGAACTGTTGACCTAGCGCGTTTGCCATTTCGTCGATAGAACGGCCACGGCGCTCAAAGTTCTCGTATGTCTCAAAAACAGGGCCAATCTTGTGAGCTACGTCTACGCCGACATGCTCTTGCAGAGACATGCGCAAAGAAGCTACAGCCGTATCAACCGTTACATCACGGCGAGTAACCAATCCAGATACTCGATTATACATCGCCTCACGGATGTAGTCACCCATGTAGTCCTCTGACCCGATAGTCAAAGTACCGTTGCTAGATGCGTTGAACACATCTACGTTACGGGCCAGTTCTTCAATCGCGCCAAGATAAAACTCAGTTTGATATTGTGGTGTTAGTAATGCCATTTTTTCACCTTTCGATATAGTTTAGGTTGACAATTTAACCGCGATGTGCGGTAGTTATGCCAACCCCAACTTGAGGCTGGCTGAAATTATTTTTTAGCTTGCTTGAGTAGTAATTCACTATAAGCCTTTTGCCCATGCTCTTCGATATAATCAAGCTTTTGCTGACGAGACCAGCCTGCTACATTGCCTGCAACATCTCCACCTTGACCGCCTTTATAGCCGCTGCCTGATCCGCCATTCCAGAATAATCCAGACTTAACTTTCTGTTTTGCGTAAAAGTCACTAAACAAAACAGGGTTGCCCTCGGTGTCAAACATGCGCTTACCGTTATCAAGCGCGAATGCCGCACCGGTTTCTTCGTCAATCTCCACGCGACTTGCGTATAACTCAGCAAACTCTGCGAAATTCTCTTTCTTGAAAGAGTCGTCACTGATCGTGATGTCTTTCAAGTACTGCTTTTTCAAAGTCGCTAGCAACTTATCATGCAGCGACCTCGACTCTTGTTCTTTCTCTTCTGCGTATTTTTGAGCGCTATTAAGCCGTTCATCCCACTCAGTTTCCTTTTCTTTCCATGCGTTGATTTGACCAGACATCAGCTTAGAGCTAAGCTCATCAAGCCGCCCCTCTGATGCCATCTTCAACATCTCATCCTGCTCTACGCGCTGCTGAAACTCTTGAAACTTCGCGTATTTATCTTCGTCAAATCCCTTAAAGCGCTGTTCTAATTGGCGCTTCTCTTCTAAAATCTGGTCTCGATTAGCTAGAATTTTAGCCTTCTCAGCTTCAAGTTCAGATCGTAATCGCGCCTCAATCGCCGCCACATCCACTGGATTGTTTTGCGGTTGGTTTTCCTGTTGCTCTGCCATCTTATATCACCTACTGGTTTTTTTTGCTTGATCGACTTGATCAAACTTGTTATATTATAGCATACTTCAGAGACCGCTAGTTTCACGCTCTTGACGCGCCAGCTCTTGGTCTGTTTCGTAGTCAAAATCTTTATCCAGCGTTCCTGTATTAATAAGAACATCTGTATACGCCTTGCCGCTAATCACTCCGCTATTGAACGCATCTTTAGCCGATGCCGCGTGTTTGTCGTTATCAGCAACACTAAAATCAGGCGTGATTGTTACGTCAACTTCAAGCGGTTCAAGCGTGTAGCTAGACATGATCTCTAACACTCGCTCGACATGCTCTTCAAGGCCAGATGCAAACATACGAAGCGCCGCACTACTGCCTGCGCTGTCGATGGATGCTTGTGTTGCAGTTTGAACCCCAGAAGGGCGAATACCGTTAGCGTCAATGCCAAACGCGCTAATGCGGCTTTCGATGTCTGCGACCTGTTCGCGAGCTTGCTCAATTGGCCCAGCATCAACCTGCACCCACTTCATATCTACATTAGAAGCGTCAGCTGATCCCTCCTTGATGAATGCAGCCACATACGAAGCAAGCGCTGTCATCTTGAAGTCATCTGGCATTCCTCGACCAAACAATATCGGCTGCAATGCGTAGAACATCATATTTTTGATGTCGCTAGATACTTGGAAATGCTCGATTGTTAGCTCTGCAAGACCTTGATAAGGAGACCTTGCTATCAAAACTCCGGTTTTATTGGTGTAGAATAGAGAAACAGGCAGCTCATTATTTATACGGTCTGTTCCATTGCGGAACCTTACAATCTCACCTTGATCTTCTGGTGTTTCTAAATCATCATCTGAATACATGCGCCATTCTGTTGGCGTGATCTCAAATATGACGTTTTTATTATCGGTCAACTCATCTTCTGAATCAGTGATAACGCTAGACTGCCAGCGAAGCATAACAAGCCTACCTGTTCGCTGATCTGTCTTAAATGCCAGCACATCATCAATATCTATTTCACGAACAAATGGCCGATTCTCTGCGTCGATATAATCAACAAACGCAAGAGTTAACCCTTTCGCTTGACCTAATTGCAACTGATCTTTAGCAAAAACCTCTACCGACTTTCCCTCTAAATCCATATCATCAAGCCATTGGTAGCGCGTGCCGTACATATCATTGCCGCCTGACTCGATCTTAATCGGATTGGCGAGAACTTTGCCGCTGTCAGACTGGATTGTTCGTAGGTAGTAGTTTGTTAGATATGAGCGAGACAGACGCTGTTTGTAGATATGTTCAGGCTCGGAATCAAACTTAGGCAGGTAGATTGATTGCTTATCAGTATTAGCACTGATGTAGCTTCCGCGAATTGACTTAAGACCATTTAACAAGTCTCTATAGATGCGGTTATCTGAGTACTGTTCACCGAGATACGGTGATCGTATATTCTTGTCTGACACGTCGGCGCTACCTGATTTTCTAGATAGCGCCTATTGTATCACATTAGACACGGCCCCACTTCGGGCTTCCGTTGCTCTTGACAATGTGAGGATGACGTAGGACTAGCACTTTCGACTTGTCGCAGTCAATACCTATTTCACCGCTGTCTGAGAACCAAGTAACGTAAGCTGTATGGTTTTGGTCGTAGTCGTGTACGTTGATACGGCACGATAGCCGATCAGGCACGGCGACCGTGCGAACATTGCTGCCCTCATGAATAACCATTACACATCCGTCATCGCAAGGCGCAACTTCGATATATGTCTGCGGGATAGCGTCGTCACCGTCGCGAGTGCAGAAATAAACAGGCTTACTTGGCGTTAGTATCAACATGCGACCACCATTCCTGATAATATTCCAACGATAAGCCCAATTGCGCTATACAGCAATAGCTCGTAAGGCAGCGTTTCGCCCGTATTGTCTGTCATGCTCATTTCCCTTCCTCCAAATAATACTCATCAACTATCGACTTGGCCTTATTGTATGGTGTCTCGTCGCCTTCTGTCAATACTTTAAGTGGTTCTTGCTGGTCGCTGTCACACGGTTCGTTAGCGCTAGCGCTCGCATCAATAGCTTTGCATCTGTTGCATTTGTTTTTGCACATTAGAATAGCTCCTTTATATCGGTTTTTAATTGCTTTATATGGCTAAACACAATTTTTACAGACATCCACTTGTTTTCATATACGCATTCTGTCAAGTAAATAACCGATACGGCAATTGATATAAATAAAACAGCAAAAACAACAACTAATGATATACCAATAGCAACACCTAACATAACTTTATAAGTGAACACCAACGGCGATAATACAGCAACTAGCACAAAAGGAATGACAATCCTTGGTTTTAGTAACTTATTCATCACCCCCTCCATTATTCCATCGCTCAACATCCTCATCGTCAGCGCCGTAAACAATACGGCCACATGATGCGCACTCTATTTTCTCAACATCACAACCGCAAAAGCTATTCTGATGACATTCGCATTTCCAGAAGATCGGATCTTGGTTGCAGCATTGCGAAGGCTTGCAATTATTTGAAAAGCCGAACTTAGGAAGGTCTACTCCCTCGTAAGTGTATGTGTTGCCATTGTGCGCCTTAGATGGTATATCAATATGACTGACGAAATGGCTCATGACTTACCCCCACACTCTCGTTAAACTTTTCCCAGTTGCAGGATATACCGCCACCGCCAGCATATCCTCGCTTAAAGCTATAACTCACACACTCAACGCCTGTTTTTGTTACGAAATGTCTAATTCCGCCTACGTCTTCTGAATGAACCATTGAATTAGGACTTTCGTTAATGTCAGAACATCCAGTAATCAACAGCGAAGCTGTTGCGACTGCGATCAACTTATTCATCAAACAATTCCTCTTTGGTTGCGGGTCTTGCGTGTTTCCAGCATGTTTCACGGTCATCCTCAAGAAATTTGAATTCAGAATGAATATTCTTACTAACTTCAACTACCAATCTAAGACACCGATCTGATTCACTATCATCCCACACCCAGCAAGGGATGCCTTTAGAATTTTCATCGTAAAATATCTTTGATCCATATTCATTATAAAACACCTCACCATCCATTAGGCGTTGTATTTTCTCTTTGATTGTCATATTAACAGGTACTAGGTTCATATTATTCTCATTTTAACTCGTCTAAACTAAAAAATTCCCAGTAGCAGTGCTTATATCCACCTGCCCAATCGCCACGCGATATGGTAGAAGGATTTTCATCAATATAATCGCCTACGGCTTCAACCCAAGCCGCAGGTTCAACTTTGCTTCCATCATCCCTAACAGCAACATGTGTTGCCCATTCAGGTAGATTAATTGTTCTTGCTATTTTCAGAAGTTCTTCGTTTGTCATGTTATTCTCCTTTGTTTTCGCTATTGTCTCATTGGTTAATGTTGGTGTCAAGTATATTCTACCGTTCCCCATTCTACTTTTATTTCCCACCATGAGAAACGTTCATCTTTTTTATCTGATACGAACTTAATTGCATCCTCTACTTTCTTGAAGCCTTTTATTTCGATTGCTCTTCTATATCCTAAGCTATCCTCGTACTTGTAGCAAACGTATTGTATGTTTTTCATGCTTACACCTCAAACAACTTAACAATTCGTTTTAAGTCTTCTTGTGACAGCTCAAGCTCTCTTCCGTTATCGAGAGTTAAATAAACCAATCCCTCTTCATTATAAATCCCGATTTCTATATCAGGAGGAGTT
>Ga0193963_1000119_pt1 | contig 39297 bp, 19 predicted proteins | sample FB_6_MG_FD_140359 | JGI IMG/M metagenome (GOLD analysis project Ga0193963, IMG submission 140359) | Microbial mat bacterial communities from the Broadkill River, Lewes, Delaware, United States - FB_6_MG | ecosystem: Environmental > Aquatic > Freshwater > River > Microbial mats | place: USA...
ATTAAAAAACCTGCTAAAAAACCTATAAAAGCAAGTGGAACAGATGCAGGTTCTTTCGCTGTACAAGGAATCCCAACAGTTAATTTTAGAACTTTAGATCCAAAAGGCTATAACTTTAGCTATGGTGAAATATGGCATACAGAAAGAGATATGTACAATAAAAGCATTCCAGAATACCAAAATCATGCATCAATTGCTACTGCCATTATATTGAATGAAGTGGCCAATTTAGATCATCTTTTATCTAGAGAAGGTTATTATATTGATGAATCAAAAATTAAAACCAGTAAAAAATCAAAAAGAAAAAATAGAAAGAAGAAAAATTAATTCAATATTGTTTCTCTTTTTAATAAATCTTCTAGCATTAAAATTAAACCAAATGCTAGAAGATTTTTTTATTGCAACCTAATTAGAATATGTATTTATGGTTCTTTTAATGGCATCTTGACAAACAGGACAATAGTCTGTATAATATTTAAACATGATACAGTTTATTGCAGGTCTGTAAAGTCCTTTTCCTTGGTAACCAGCTCCTTCAAAAACACCAACTTTACCTTTAAATTCACCTTCTTCCATATGTTGGTTTATCCAATCTCTTGCAGCTTCAATTTTAGTTGAATGTTCATTTTTAGCTCGTTCAATTTCAGCTTCATTTGCAGCATTTTCTTTCAACTTATCTAAATGTAAACTTAGTTTTGAGGCTCCATTTCTAATTTCAATTTCTAAACTGTCATATTTCATTTTTTGCCATTCTGTTGGCACCGCAATGTCTTCACTCAACAAATGCTTCCACTTTACATTAGTTGGATCTTTTAAAGCGGTTATATTTGGTTCAAATGGTTCGTTTTGTAAATTATGAAAATCGGTATACCCTGTTGATGATGAGTAATATTCGTCAGCCAAACCAACAAATGAATGTCCAAATTCATGCAATAGTAAAAAATCGCTTTGCTCATTATTAGTCGTAAATACGCAATAGAAATTGTAGATACCTCCACCACCATAACGGTCGTGATTTACCATAATTGCAATGGCATCATAAGGCGCATGCCCAGCTATATCTCTAAGAGATCTATTATCTTCGGTAAGCAAATATCTCGCTGAATTAAACGTATTAAAAGTTGCACTAATTGCTGTATTTACATCAATTTCTTTACGTGGTTCATCTACACCACTATCAACTGAAGGTTTAAACACCCCTCTAACATTAAAAAACTCTTTGTTCGTTTTAAACGGTTCAGTAGAAAACAAGGTATTTGTAAATCTTTCCAAATCTCGTTGAAATTTTTCACTTTCTTCTTTCGTATAACCTTCACCTACAAATAAAATATCTGCTTTTTTACTTGGAGTCCCATTTTCAAGACTTGTAAAAACCTGAACTTCAGGATCAACAACATTTTGTTCAATAGTATTTGGATCGATAATTGTTTTAAACACTTCTTTCAAACCTCCTTTTTCGTCTCTAATTTCAAGTGAAAATTCTATAGTTGATTTAGGAAAAGGAATAAGTGCTGTTTCATGATATTTTTTTGAAACTCCCTTCACACCTTGGCTTGTTGATTTATATTCCATAAAAAAGCTATTAAAATATTTGGAATAAATAGTCTTTCCAGAGATCTTATCGGTAACTTTATAAAAATAACCTCCATGGTTTAGGGTGTCTATTAAATATGTAGCACTTCCAGACCATCCTTTATATTTATATTTCTTTTCAATTTGAACAGTTTCGCTTTTGGCATCACCTGTATGAAAATAATCAATACGTAAGGTGTCATCGGTAAAATATTGCTCAAAAGAGTTGCTCTTACATTGTACAAAAATTGCAGTTAGCATAACAAAAATGGCAATGTGTCCTATTTTTTTTATCATTCTAAGTTTATTTATTGGTTGTTCTAATTTTTATAAGTCTAAACTTAATTACCAAAACCTCATCTTTAATTTTGATAATATCTTACTAAGACTTTTCTCATGAATATAAGCGTAAATATAACACATAATATGTCATTTTTCTTTGTGTTTTTAGGTAAAAAATTAAGCGATATATTTAAATCAATAATTGATAAACTAGGCTTCTACCTAAAATTAAAAAGCCTTTGAATTTATATTCAAAGGCTTTTAAAAACTAACTCAAATAAAAATATTCAATTTCATAAATTGAACAAAAGAAATTTTGACTTGAATACTTTTAAAAATTATTTTAAAAGATTAAAATCAATTGCTGGTGGTGTACCATTTACATCTTTCTTAATCATAGTATCAATAATGGAATTATGGCTAAAAAAGCCACAATTCTTTAAATAAAATTCACCATTTTTTACTCCTCCCGCATAATCTAGTCTAGCATCTTTTCTTGCCGTGGCATCGGCGGTAAACTTAGCTGCTTTCAATTCATACCATTTGCCTGAAGTATCATAAACCCATTGATTTGTAAAATATACTTTCCTGCTTTTATCCCCCATTTCTGTAATAAAATTTTCTAGAAACGAATGATGTCGTGTTAAATATGTTGTTGTTTTTGGACGCCTAAAACTTGCTATTAATTCCCATTTCCCTATTTCAGGGGCAAAAATATAAGCGGTATAATCTGTTGAATTATTAACTGAAGGTGTTCCTTTTAATAAAAACTTATAAGTATTCCCTGCTTTCCACATATACTTACGATAGCTTTGCCCCCCAGAACCTTCATTACCAAATTTCCCAGTAGTAACGTCAGCTCCTTTTTTTAACAAAGTAATTCTTTGATCTTCTGGAATACTACTAGGATCATCAGTTGAATACGGACTCCAAACTGAAAATAAAAATCTTCTTTCAGTTTCAGAATTTACCTGCATTCCAAAATAACCTTCACCAAATCCATTGGCCATGAAATAAGAGCCAATAACATCATTTCCTTCAGGAACTGTTATTTCATTATAAAACCAAACAACCTCAGCTACTTCTTTAGGGGTTTGATAACTTAAATGAACAGATGGACCTCTTCTACCCCAATAAACATCATCTTTAACATAATATAAGTCTCCTTTAGTAGCTTCTCCACCTATTAAAATTTCTGATATTTCAGCAAATTCATTTCCAGTTTTACTAATACCTTGAATTTCTACATAATAATAACCTGCCTGATCAATCTTAAAGGTTCCTGCAAATATTTTCTTTAAACTACTTGTTTTTGAAATATCTATATCTTTCGAAATTCCATTAAAAGTTAACTTAATAACAGAATTACCACTAGTAAGTTTTGCATGTAACCCAATATGTATATCTCCTATTTTTTCAACCCTAAAGTAAGTTCTAATTTTAGAATTAGAATTTGACCAGTTCTTTATTCCTTCTTTCGTTATTATTTTACTTGTTTGTGAAGGGCTTTCATAAACCCAACTATTTGCTGATGTTAATATGGAAACACTTAATTCAGGTACTCCTTTTATCGGTGTTGAACTAGCCCCTCTATTTTCATTTCTACAAGACGTATTAATAAATAATAATGTAGCCAAGAAAAGATTTAAAAACATATTCTGAAAATATTTCATTTTAATATAAACCATTGATAATCTGTAACAAATTTGATGTTTTTTTTCTTCTGTTAGGTGTACAAATTGTGCTATTTAGGTGACATTTTTTTTAATTTAACGAATTCCAATTATTTAACTCGCTTAAAGAGTTAATAATTTAGTCGTTTTTAAAAATTAGCAATAAAAGAATTCATATATGAAACTCTATCCTGAATCCATCGTTTCATTACCAACTCATCGGTTACTAAACCATTATTCCACATTTTAAGATTTCTAGCTTTCGCTCCTTTAATAACAAAAGCATGCTCGTCTATATAATCCATCAATTCTCCTAGGTGATTGGTTGTAAAATCTAACCAATACTCTTTAACCAATGATTTAATTTTAGGATCGGTTAACATTAGTCTTTTAAAAAATGTAGTACCACTTTTGGTACCTGTCCAGAATAAATCTTTGTTCGGATTGCTAAAATGATGATTTGTACCCTCATACCCAAAAGCCCAATCAAAATCCCATATTGGACCCATTGCATATTTTCCTGATGCCGTTTTATGCATATAAGTACTTTTAGGATGATTAATTTCTTCATTAGAAGTTAGCATATATACAATTAAATATTTAGCAATGGAAACATCATCTATATAATCAAGATAATTATTATTAGGAAAGTCTTCACTAGCTACCAATGCTTCGAAAATTTCAAAATCACTTTTGATTACATCCAATTCGGCCTGAGAATCTAATCCTGGATCTTTTACCATTACAGGTAAATTGAAAGCGGCCGATTTGAACTTCCAATCTTCATCAAAATATTGTTCCAGCTCTAACAACAAACCATCTTTACCAACGTTTACCCTGTTTGTTTTTACTTCTACTTGTTCTGTTAAACCATAAACTCCAAGATATTCGCCATTTATGGTTAACTCTACAGGTATAATAGTATTGGTAAATGGCATTTCTAACATTCTACCTATTGTAAATGCTACAGCATTTAATAAATGTACACCATCCTGATAATCGGCTAACAGGACCCAATCTTTTTCAGGTAATAATCCTAAAATAGACTCCTTACTATCCAATTTTATTTTATATGGCTTTTTTGGCCAATTCCAAGTAGAGTTCCCTCTACCTTTTATTCTGGAAACTGAATTTAGAATTGTTAGATCATCATATTTAGATTGTCCATCAACTCTCAAATTACCATATAAATATTCGTCTTTAGAAACTATTGACGCAGCTCCATCAGTGTCAAAATAAATATGAGCAAGCGAATCATCCCAAGAAATATCAACTGTATACTCTTTAGTTTTACCCAAGTCAGATTTTAAAGTATAAGTGATTTCTTTTCTAAAATCAACAACAGAACTCGCACTTGTTTGCTCTTTATTTTTTATTTCAACAGTTTGGGCATTTGTAGAAAAGGTTGGAATAGAATTGAAAAAATAGTTTTTTAACTCCCCGCTTACGGTATTGTTTTTAATATCAAAAACAATATCTTCTCTTAAGTGAGGGTTGTTTTTCTTTTCAAAAACAAAAGTTTCAAAAACCAAATTTATGTCCTCTACTTCAGTTCCCGTTCCTGACTCATTGAAAACTTCATCGTTATTACAGCTAACAATACTAATAAAGCTAACTATTAAGGATAAATAAATTAATCTTGATAGCTTCAATAACTTGTTCATGATTTATTAAATTTTATAGGTTAATTGTTTTTTCTTAATCAACTAATACTTTGATTTTTAGTTTTATTAATATTTAAAATGAACTTTTTTTACTATAAATTTTTCTACTTAATTAAAAGGAACTTTCACAATAACTGTATCTCCTTTTCCGTCACTACCTGTAATACTTTGAATGGTCCATAAATCAGTCAAGTTATCACCATCAATTATACTACCACTATAATCACCCCATGAAACACCATCGGTAAATCCTTTTCCCTCTCCTAAGCTTACAATCTTTCTCAAAGTACCTTTTGGATCATTCGCTTTTCTAAAAGCCATTCTAGGACTAATAAACATATTTTCATTTGTTTCCTGAAAACCAACAAGCACATCATTATTTTTGTTTACAGCTAGCGTAGTTTGAATATAATTACTGTTTTTATTACTAATTAATCCTGTTTGAACAATAGTTCCATCGGTCTTAACCTGATGCCATTGCACTGCAGAACGCCCTTCATAATTTATGGCCTGAGAAAACCAAATATAGCCATTTTGAAAAACCAGATTTTTTGGATTTCTATCTCCAGAAGAAGTTAATTGTTTTGTACCCTTTTGAGGCGATTGTGGAGGCCAGCCAATATGTTTTAAACTATGTGAAGTTTTACTAACGGTTTCACATATAGGTGAACCATCTTTACTTGTTATTACTCTTCTTATTATAAATTCACTATCTGTTAATTCGAAAAAATATAAATCATCAATAGCATCTTGCATTGCAACTGGATGTCCTAAACTCCCAGGGAAATGATAAATTGTTGCTGGCTTTCCATGCTTTGCCTCCTCCATTTTCATTACAAAGGTTTTTTCTTCACCTCCTGGAAACGAATAACCTATCCATTTTTTACTAAAACCTATTCCACCTCCATCTACACCTTTTGGTGCAGGTACCGGATAAATATTCCAAGCTCCCGTTGGGTCACTGGTTTCAGAAATAGAAATATTCACTGGTTTCTTTTTTTCTTTATCCCATGGATTCCATAAATCAAATCCAAATACCTTATTATGAGGATCAAAAAACAGTTTTGGATCAATTCCTTTATTAAAACAGTTTTGAGATACTCCATCAATAAAATTTCCTTTTTTGTCATAAATAACTAATCCACTATTGCTCCCATGAAGCACAAAACCTCCACCAACTGCAATTTGTGGATCCACTTGTCTGTTACCATCCATAGAACCATCAAAAGCAAGATATCCTGATTCAATTCTTGGATTTCCTCCTTGATTGCGTTGAGCACATTCTCTATTTCTAAACTCAGATTTTCTAATTGGTAAAATTACCTCAGTACGAGAAGGTTTTATAAACTCTGTTTGTTCCTCTTCAACAATAACTTCTTTTTTTTTCTCTCCACAAGCTATGACTATTCCTAAAACTATTAGAAATAACAAATTATGTATATTATTTTTCATTTTATATTTACCTTTTATTTTAATTATATTAATTATCTCCAAAACATCCTGGAATGAAATTCTACTTCTCTAATACATATTTTATAAACCCTTTTAACTCTTGAGTATCTGTACCTCTTGAATCTGTTACAGTTAATTTCACATCAAAACTTTTTCCGTTTTTTCTATTATAAGTCACAACAGGTCTTTCAATATTTGAAGTTGAAGGTGTTCCTCCGGGAAAACTCCATTCATATTTTGCCTCTTTGTCAACAACAGAATAATCAGCAAACTGAATGGTTGGATTGTTTTCATTAAAAACAGAACTATTAGCAGTAATATTTGCTTTTGGAGGTGTTAATTCTACTAAACTATTTTCCCATATACCTCTAGAAGTACCTACTCGTAATTTTCCTTTTGCATAGTTAATAAACATAAAAGCTGTTTTACAAGCTGACATACCTTCTCCAAACAACTTCCACTTTTTCATTCCTTTCATTCTATAATACACTCCAAAACCAGTTCCAACGTACAGAATATCATTACTTCCTCTCTGATATATCATTGAAAATATATTATAAACAGGTAGCCCTTCGGAATAATCACTCCAGGTTTTTCCTCCATCTTTAGAATGTAAAACTTTATGTACTGTTTGGTTACCTTTAACTGTTACCCATATATGATTTGGATTTTTATCACTAACTGCAAGCCTCCAAAGATTAAGTTTGCCAATTAAAGATGCTGGAGGTCCTACTTCTGCCCATGTAGCACCTTCGTCCATTGATTTTATAACTCTATATGGTTCTACCACAGCATATACATAGTTTGCGTTGGCAAAACTGGTTTTTACAGCTACTGCATTTTTTTGTTCGGTTTTAAAGCTATTTATTACATCCCAGTTCAATGCGTTATCAGTCGATTTTGTCAATTGATACGTTTTGTTTCTATCACCATAATCCGCACCATAAATTGTGTAATATTGATGAGGATGAAATTCAAGATTATCTAGTGTAATATAACCAAGTTCGATCCCCAGTTTTTGCATTTTATGCCCCTCTTTTCCTGTTAATGATCTTTTTACTCTCTCATGACCCCAAGGATGATTATACATAAATTGATCGTCAATTGGGTTTACATTAGCAGCCATAGCATCTGCTCCATTTACACCAATCCAACCTCCATATGTGCTATCATCTCTATAACATATCTGATTATGATTTAATCCAACAGCCATTACATCATTTTTAAAGGACTGACTAAAACCCCAAAGTTCTTGTACTCCTAATCCATCACTCTTATCTTTTACTACAGTTAATCCACCATCAGAAGAATAATAAACACCACCATCATTGCTATTCCAAATATGATTTCCAATTACTGAAAGACCATGATGGTCACCATGAACGCCTCTATGCGCACTATTAGATTGGTAATTATCATACTGTTTACCAGTAATAATATCTCCAGACCTGTCATAACTCCAGGTTACACCTCCATCTGTGCTCACTTTTAATTTATTAGCAGCACAGGCCAAAAAATCCTCATCTGTTTCAGAAACTGTAAATGCAAAATTCCAGGTTAACTGAGCTAAATGTGATGTCTCTGTTAGAAAATCTGATGTTCCTTCTGAATTAACAAGTGATTCAGAAGAATCTCCACAACATTTTTTACCAAATGAATTTCCTCCGTCAATTGACTTAAAAAAAGATATTTTATCGTTCTTTCCTCCTCCATTAAAGCCTATAGCTATATAAACTACATCATTATTAGCAGGTGTAGTTGACAACCTAGCTCGATGGGCTGGAGTTTTGTAATTGGCTGGAAAACCATTATTAATAGTAGTAAATGATTTACCTCCATTGGTAGATTTTTTAAAATTTATCCATTTAGTTGTACTTGATTCTTCTAAAATGTAAACAACATTAGGGTTATCAAGTTTTATTCTCATATCCCAAATCCTTTTTGAAGTTTGATACATTTGATTCCATACCATACCTCCATTTACTGATTTATATAATTTATAGATACCAGATTCTTGCGTGGTGGCATAAACAATTTCACTACTTATATCTGATAAATCTACCCAAAGTAAATCCCCAAATTTATCTGGTTTGTGTTTTCTTAAATTTGTGTAAGACCAGCTCTCACCCCCATTTATTGATTTAACTACACCAATATCGGTACCTGCATAAACAATTTGAGGGTTCTTTCTACTAAAAACTATTTCATTAACCCATTCAACTTCAGGAATATTACTCGACACACAGGAATAACTTTCTCCACTATTAGTAGTATGCCAAATTCCTGCAGTTGCTGCACCAATTAAAATTGAATTTGTGTTACCTGGATTAATGCGTAAAGTACGGACAACTCCTGTTCCTCCATTATCTTGAGTGGTATTCCAGTTCAAAAATAACTGTGACCACTTATTTTGAGTTTGTGAATTGGACACAGAAAATAGTAACAAGAAAAATATTGTAATAATTCTATTCATTTTTATTTTTTTACAATTCAATAGGATAAGAGCAAATCCTTTATTGATTAATTAAATTAACTCATCTAAACTTCTTTAAAACTATTGTTTTTATACTTATATGATTAAAAAACTAGTTAACACTAAAACTAAAAATATCTGATGTTGAGACATTTCCAGAGGAGTCAATTGTAGCAACTTTCCAATAATAAGTTTTACCAGAAGTTATAGCTACATCATTCAAAATACTATCTTCAATGCCAGTTTTAAATATTTCAGGTTCTTTATTTTCTCCAAAATATAAATCGTAACTTTCAATATCATTATCAATATCGGATCCCGTCCATTCTAAATTTATTTTATTTCCTTCAACTTCTGAACCTATTGCTGGTTTTACCAATTCTGCTGGAAAAGGTGCGTAAGACTCAGTTCCATCCCCGGCATTAAAAAACTTACTAGTTGTACTTTTTGCTGTAATTGTAGTCGAATTTGATTTCGAAACTACGTTCCACGAATAGGGTGTTGCTCTATTAATTCTTAATGATAGTTTTGTATTGCGAGTTGATTGCTTAGAAATTGCCCCTGTACTTAGGTCTTTTAATTCCAAGCTATAGCTATCTGCATGCATTGCTCCACTCCACCTAAATTCAATTGTACTTTCGGAAGCCGTTATATTACTTCCTTCGGTACATTCACTATTAGATTCAGGATAAACCAAAGTTGCAGCGGTTGGATTTTCAACAACCGGATCTGGTTCTAGATCATCACTACCACCTCCGCAAGCTATTATTAAGAGTCCTAAAATAACCAATAGGACTAAACTGGTTTTTCTTAAATTAGGCTTTAAAAATTGCATCAAAAACTGTCTCATTTCTTTATTATTTTAAAACTTGATTTATTCGTAGCTGTAGCTATATTCACAATATATACGCCTTTCGGTATATGCCTACCATCAATAACAACGGTTCCGTTATTCACTGGTAAATATCTAGATTGAATTAATTTACCATTAAGATCAACTACATTTATTGAAGCCATTGTTGAAACATCATTTCCTATATTTATAAAAAGGAAATCTTCAAATGGATTTGGATAGATTATAAAAGCATCTTCCAATAAAATTGTTTTTTCAAAAACACCTTGACATTCTTTTTCAGTTGAAATATGAATCGTATTTTTTCCTGATGTTAGATTTAATGTAATTTCCTCTTTTGAAGTTGTAAACAGCTCATTATTAATAGTTATATAATAATTTTTACCATTTTTTAATTTTAAATCAATTGATTTGCTAGAGGTATTAATTTTTGCTTGTACCGATAAATCCTCAGGTTCACTAATTACAATATTAAAACAACGTTTAAATTCAGTTTCTAACATTCCTTCAATTGTAATACATAAATTATAATTTCCGGACTCTAAATTTTCAAGATTAATTTCATCAGTAAAATCGCTATTAATTACCTTTCCATTTCCTTGTAAATTAACTTTATAATTATACGATTCAACAGCTATTATATTAATTTCACCATTATTATTTGTTCTGCAGGTCTCAGAAGTTGTTTTAATTTTAAAATTATCAGCTGGTAATACAAACAAACTACAACCAGTTTCATTTACAGCATCGTTTAATGGAGTTTCAGGACATTCATCATTGCTATCAAAAACACCATCATCATCATCATCATCATCACAAGCATCTCCAATACCATCTCCATCAAAATCTGCCTGATCTGGATTATCCGCATCTGGACAGTTATCACTAATACAACCTGTTAAACCAATTTCTGCGATGGATGCAAATGCTTGATTATTCTGTTCTGATAATGCCACAATTCTCATAAATCGTGCTTTTACTGCAGTGTCAAAAGTTAGATATTTAGGCCCTTCTCCATCTTCAAAACTTCCTGTTTTAAATGGCTCTCCCCAATCGGTATTATCATAACTAAAATACAGCTCATACTCTTTTATTGTTCCATTACCTCCACCTGGCCTAGGCAAATATTTGAACTTACTAATACTATAAGAATTTCCTAAATCAATTTGAAGTTCGTGTGGATATGGGTCTGATCCCGTACTCCATTTTGTATGCCAAATTGTCGAAGGATCTCCGTCAAATGCCATTGTTCCAAGCCCTGGAAAATTTGTTTCTTGACTATCAACATATAGTAATGTCCATTCATCTTGTGGTAATTCTGCAGGGTTATCACAATCATTTATTGATGGACAGGTTGTTGTAGTCACCATATTTTCAATGGTTTTAGAATAATCGACACCATTTTGAGTTACTGTTAAAGTAACATCATAAGATCCTGGGTTTCCAAGAATTACTTCAGGGTTTCTAATATTTGCGTCACTTATAAATGTTGGTTCTGGACTTATTTCCCATTTCCAACTAGCACCCTCATGATTCAAAATAGAATGATCATCAAAATGAAGAACATCCTCCATACATTTATTTTCAATACTCTCTACCCAAGGGTTTATTAAAGGTTTAAAGTGAGGCTCTTGTAGCGGACTTTCCCATACACCACCAGTTCCTGCCATTCTTAACTTACCATCTCTAAAAAATGGAATGGCCGTATTCACATTGAAATTTCCTGGAAAATTATTTTCGAACAAACTCCAATCAGACATTGAGGATTTTCTATAATAAACCTTTGCAGGTTCACCATTTCTGCTAGTTGTAAATAAATACACCAAATCTTCTTCAGAATTCGTTGGTTGAATAACTAAACTTTTTGTGTATTCATTTACAGATCCAGACCAATTTACCCAAGTATCTCCTCCATCTTCTGATTTAAAAATCATTCCTTTATCGCTGGTCCAAGTACCATTAGAATAGCAAGCATAAATAATATTTTCGTTATATGGAGATATTACTAAATTGGTTCTACCCTTCATAGCATTCCCCCCGTTTGAAGAACTACCTAATGATGGTTTATACACCCAAGTTAATCCCTGATCTTCACTTCTATATAATCCATAACCTTTAATATCTGCATAAATCACATTTGGATTATTCGTACTCATTTGTACGCAAAGTACTTGCCCGGAAAAGGTATACAATTCAATGAACGTTTCACCTAAATCTGTACTTTTCCAAAAGCTATTTCCTTCACCTAAAAATAAGGTTTCAAAATAATTTGGATGGTGAATTAAATTTCCTCTTTGACCACCATACTCCAACATATTTGGATATTTACTAAATGTAAATTTACCATCATGGGTACCCTCGGCAGTTTTTGGAATTATCCAACCTCCTCCAAGATCGTTAAAAGTTACATGACGACTTTTACCTTGTAAAACCCAACCTGTTGCAGATTCAGCTCCACCCATTCTTAATGCTTTCCCATTATAAAAATCAGTCATTGCAGTATTACCATTATGATATCTACCACCTACAACAATATCTTCATTCCATCCTTGATCAAATCCCCACATATCTGAACCCATCAACCCATTAATTCTAGGTTGAAAATCTGTTTCAAACGCATCATTAGAAAAACTCATTCCTCCATCAGTAGCAACCCAAACATTATTATTTGGCAACCATTTCATCCATTGAATATCTGGATGAATAGAAAACCTTCCATAATATCCTCCAATAGCATCAAAGCTTAAACCACCATTATTAGTTTTAAATAATGTAGTTGTACCAACCATGTATTTATTTTCATTTTCAGGTGAAATTTCCAATACTAAATCAAAATATCCTTGACCATTATTATACCCAAACACCTCTGTATTACAATCAATAACTTTAGACCAAGTCCAAGTATTTTCAATTACGGTTCCTTTATATAAATAAGGCGTGTTATCAGCACTTAACATAGTTGCCATTAATATATTTGGATTTGCTTCAGTTACAGCTAATAAACCTCCACTGGCCAATTCAATTGAATTAGGAAAAGAAGAAACAGTCTCAAAGGTATCACCTCCATTAATAGACTGTACCAATTCGTAATTACCATTATTTGATTTTGTTAGTCCATAAATAATTGTATTCTGACCTGGTTTTAACTCTATATCGTATGTTGCTTTGGTAGTTTTTTGAGACCAAGTACCTCCGGCATTTGTAGAAATATAAATTCCACTATCCGTTGATACTATAATTTTGTTTGTGTTTGAAGGATCTAAAACAATATGATTTGCAGAAAAACTAAGATTATTTTTAAGTATCGGTATCCAGTTATTTCCACCATCTGTTGACCTATGAATTTGGTTATTACCAGAAACATAAACAATTTTTGAATTTGTAGGATGAATCACTAAGGTAGTAATTGCACCAAATACATAATTGGGTGCTAACATGGTCCAATTTTGACCTCCATCAATTGTTTTGTTTACAAAACCTGTTTCAGTACCAGAGTATAAAATATTTTCATTTCCTTTAAAAACATCAAAAGAGTAAACGTTTACTTGCCAAGGAGCAACAGGCGTTGCTTCATTATTATCTATTGTATTAAGCCAATATGTAGTTTTCGGACCCAAAAATGTCCAGGAAGAATTGGAATTATCACTATTTTTTTGAGCTTCTAATGTTTTTTTTCGCTTGTTATGTGTTATTTCTTCAGCTGTTGGGATTAATATAATTCCATTTTCATCTACATAATTTTTTACAACTCTTTTCCAAAGTTTATAGTAACGAATTATAGCATTTTTTTGTTTTCCATTAATTTTTAAATCTTGTTGATACCCTTTCTCAATTTCATTAAAATTAATAGGGTATTCATACAACATTTTTGCCCAGTTAGGGAAGTTTTCATTAAAAGCGGGCTTATTAATTGGATCAATCCCTGCTAATTTATCATAGGATGTTATTTCCATTTGACCAAAAACAGGTGCAACATTTAAGAGAAATATACCAATAAATATAGTTTGTTGTAGAAAAGTTTTCATAAAAATGTACTATTTAAAGGGTAGTTTGATTAATAAAAGAGGGTTGCATAACAACCCTCTTTTATTAATTAATTCAAAAAATTAATCTATTGCTCCAAGTACTTTTATTTCTCCTAAATAGGTAAAATTATTTGGACCTTCTATTGCAACATACTTAACATATCTCGCTGTATTAATTGCATCAGAATAAACTAAAGAACCATTATTTGGATCTAAAGCTGCATTAAGTGTTGCCACTTGAGTAAAGTTTACGTTATCACTACTTACCCAAAATTCATGAACAGTAGCTCCTCCATTAAAACCTTTTCTTGTAAATATTTCAAAACCAGCAATACCTTTTTCTGCTCCCAAATCAATAGTTAAATGATGTGGGTAAGATGAACCTGTACTTGACCAGTTTGAATGCCAAAATGTTCCAGTATCTCCATCAATTGCCGCAGTAGCATACCCATTTACAGGTCCTTCACCCCCAGCTTCTTCAGTTGAAAAATCGACAATTGACCAATCTGAATTATCCATAGATTCAATAACATTTATTTCACCTAAGTAAGTAAAACTATTTGGTCCTGCAGTAGCAACATACTTAACATATCTTGCGGTTGTAACTGCATCAGCCGGAATTAATGTACCATCATTAGGATCTATGCCTTCATTAAGCGTTGCTACCTTAGTATAGTTAACGTTATCCATACTTACCCAAAATTCATGTTCAGTAGCTCCACCGTTAAAACCATTTCTTGTAAATAATTCAAACCCTGCAATGTTTTTTTCTTCTCCCATATCAATAGTAAGATGATGTGGGAAAGATGAACCAGTACTTGACCAGTTTGAATGCCAAAATGTTCCAGTATCTCCATCAATTGCTGCAGTAGCATATCCATTTACAGGACCTTCACCTCCAGCTTCTTCAGTAGAAAAATCAATAATTGACCAGTTACCTTTTCCTGCTGCAGGTAAAGGAGATACAGTGTAAGAAATTGATTTTGAGTTTCCATAGATATCAGAAATTGTAATTTCAACATCTTGTTCTTCAACTTTCATTGGTGTAAACGTGTAGGTGCCAACAGACTCAGATGATGTTAAAGTATTAACTACCTCTTGGTCTTGTTTATCTACATTCATAAAATCAAATGTCATTTCAATATTTCCGATATTCTCCCAATTAACAATCACTCCTCCTGAAATAGACTCAAAAGTAAAGGATTCAAAAATTGAATCAAATGTGTTAGGCATAACATAAGTTTTCCAATCTGAAGGAAATTCATCTATAGAGGTTTCATTTCCATTTTCATCTGCAGCCGTAGGTACAAAATATGTTCTGTACATGATTGGTTTCGTTAAATCTAATTGTTCCAAACTTATAGTTGTCTCTGTATTTAATATTGAAACTAAAATTTCTTCACCGTTTAAATTTATAAATTTAACTTCTGTGCTTCTTGTTAAATCACTGGATGGTTTGAAATTAACAGAGGCAATATTATCTGCTCCATATGCAAAAGAATTGATAGCTCTAGCCTCCAAATTTCCACGGTATAATTCTCCGTAAACTGTACCAAAAGTTGTTATTTTAATGGATTTATTTCCATCTTCATCTTTTGAATAAACATCAAATTGATAAGATTGTTCTTCCAATCCGTCTACAATTAATTCTACTAAATCAACATCTTGATTAGCAGTTTTAGTGTATGGAAAAGTTTGACTACTTTCTCCTTTGTTCCAATACACTGTAATTTCATTAACAGAAAAACCATTTGTTAAATAACCTGATATTTTTAGTCTTCCATTACCAGGATGTGTTTCTAAAGAATCTACTTTAGAAGTATAGATAATTTCACCGCCTTCTATGTATTTTTCATGAACTTCAAACGTATCTGTACATGAAATAGACATCAAAAAGACAGCTATAATTAATGGTATTATATATTTTATTTTTTTCATAATTACGTTTCTTATCGATTATTACTCTACTATATTTCCCCAAAAAGTCATTTCAGAAGCATTTATATATCCTGCTCCATCCCAAGTACTAAAAACTGCAAGGCGGAAATATCTGATTTCAATAGCTTCATCAAAAGTATATTCATCACCAGCCCATAAATGATCAATATCCTCATCGGTATTTGTTCCGATAGGAGAACCTGAAGGTTTAATAGATTCGCACTCTTTTAATAAAATCCAATCGTCTAAATTACCATCTGTACCCGGTAACTCTTTTGCTCCATATACATTATATGTTTTTGGATTACCATGTGCATAGGCATGTGATGTACCGTGTGAAAGTCTTTGAAATAAAGTAAATCTACTTAACGTTACGTTTGCACCTAAATCAACTGTCATTATACTTGGTCTTGGATGATCTCCTTGTGTATGCACAATAGATTCCATTTCATCATCGAAAAAATTCCAATAATCACCTTCCCATGCATCCCAATTGTCATCATTTTCCAAAATAACTTTTTCGAATAATGTTTTATCTAAACGTTGTTCAAATAATGGCACTAATAATTTATCAGGAGTTTTTGCATATATGGTATCTGAATAATTATCGTATCTATCTCTAATTACAGCTGCAAATAATCTTGGTACAGATTCAAATCCTCTTAATGACGATTTGGTTGCAGTTTGCTTGGTATATACCGTTTCAAATGTTTCTAATTCTCCTTGTTCGTTTGAAGTCATTAGCTCAATAGATATAGGAGTATTTAAAGCATTCTCCCAAGTAAATCTAGCGCCTCCAAAATCGGAAGTAATTTCCATAGTTTCTTGAATTAGAAATACTGGAGGTGTTAATGGTGTACCTTGAACAGTAATTGGCATTGAAATATTTTCTGAACGGTCAACTGAATACAGACGGACTGTTTTTTCAGAAGTATCTCCAAAACCTAAAATTTGTAGTTTGTTATTGAATGAAGAGGCTTTTACTTCTGCTTCTTCACCTAACGTATTAGTATATACTGCTTTTACATATAACAAATCACTATTGTTTGGTAAATCGTATTTAATATCCAACCCTCCATTAATTGGTGTAACCACCACATTTTCTATTACAGATGGAATGGTACTATCTTTAAAGATTGGTTCTTGTTCATGTTCTTCACAGCCAAATAATATAAAAATTATTGATACCGTTAATAATTTGATTAAATGTTTCATCATATTATTCCTTTTAGTTAATAAATTAATTACCATCCTGGGTTTTGAATTAAATCTGGATTTTTAATTGTCTCATATTCAGGTATTGGCCATAAATAGTCTTTTTCAGAAAAACGCAAGTTGTATAAAGTATTTACTGTATAATAATCATCAGCGTCATGTTCTAAAACATTCCATCCTTTAACAGGTTTATTCATGTACATTTTTGTTAATTTCCATCTTCTTAAATCCCAGAATCTAGCACCTTCAAAAGACATTTCAATCATTCTTTCTTGTTGAATAATTTCTCTCATACCTTCTTGAGAAAGTGGCTTTGATGGCTCACTTGAATGTGATGACCAACTATCTACTACTGTTCCCAGACCTGCTCTTTCACGAACTTTATCAATGTATTCATAAACTTCATTGTCTGGTGTTCCTTTTACTTCATTTAAAGCTTCTGCATAATATAAATACAAGTCGGCCAATCGAATAATAGGAAAAGCATAACGTGTTGTACTTAGAGATTGACCTGTGTTTACCTGTGAAGGAACGGCAACTAATTTTTTAGGCCAATAACCGGTAACCGAATATTGAGATGGTTCAAATACCGATGCAAACTCACCGCCTCTAGCATGTACAAACCAAGGGTCGTTCTCATCATTTGCTCCATTTCCAAACCAAACACCTCTATCAAAAGATAAGTCGGCATAAAAACGTGTTTCTCTATCAAAATTTAAAATAGCCGTTTTATGTCCATTTTCAATTTTATATTCATCTTCTGGTCCAGCTGTTTTTGTTTTAAATCTGTTATCATAATCAAAAGTATTATCTTCATCAATTGGTACTCCATTTTTAGAATAATACATTTCCGCGATACGTATAGGAGGACAATGTCTTGAAGCAACTGGATTGGTTGTATAATTATACAAACGCGGCATAGATTCAAACTCAATAGTGTAAGTATCACTAGTATGTCCCCAAATTAATTCGAAATTCCATTTTTCTGTAATTCTACTTCTTAATCCTGCCTTTAACAATGTAATATCAGAGTTTATTGGTACTCCTGATCTGTTAACATAATCTTCTTTTTGATATAATCGAATTCCAGCTTCATGACAAATATCTATGGCTTCTTTTGTTGCTGTAGCAGCTTGCTCCCATTTTTCTGGGGCATATGCCAATGGAAAGAAAGGTGTCCCTTCAGCATTTACGAAATTACTATAAACAGTATTTCCATTAAATAAAGGACTAGCATACGTCATTAAAACTCTTGCTTTTATAGCTGCTGCTATTGGTTTTGTTACTCTACCCAACTCATCACCATTATTTTGTAAGGTTAACGGAAGGTCTACAATTGCTTCATCTATAAGATTTATAATATATGTAAATGAATCTTCAATAGTATTTCTCGCAGTTTTAAACTCACTTGCATCTGCAGAAACAGGTATTAATTCATCACTAATCACAACAGGACCATACATTCTTACTAAGTAATAATGAAAGTAGGCTTTTAAAAATTTAACTTCAGCAATCCACGCTCTTCTTTCGTATTCTTGAACACCTGGAACATCTTCTATTTTACTTAAAAAGATGTTACAATTTCTAATAGCTACATATAAGCCATTATCACCCCATAAATCAAAACTAGGATTTGTAGCACTTTGAAAACCTTGAGCAATTTTAACTCCAGCTCTATTACGTTCTGTTTTTGGCAGCCAAATTTCATCACCACCTGTCAAGGCCGCTCCATAGACATTTCCTGGAGATGGTATATCTGAATAAATACCATATAAAAATTTCTGTGCATTATACCTATTTGAAAAGGCATTGTCTATAGTTGCCACATTATCTGGAACAACATCTAAATAATCTTTATCACATCCTGTAAAAACAGTTGCAATAAAAAATAATATTATATATATATTTTTTTTCATTTTGTATTTATTTAAAATGATACGTTAACACCAACATTAATCACCCTTTGATTAGGATATTCTAAACCTTTTCCTGCTAATTCTGGATCCCATAATTTAAATTTACTTAGTACAAATAAATTACTTCCAGTAACATAAAATCTAACCTTCTCCATTTTAAGTTTGTCTAACATATTTTGAGATAAACTATACCCAACTTCTGCTTGCTTCAATCTTAAAAAGTCTCCATCTTGCATAAACCAAGTATTTGTTTGGGTATTATTACCGTTTAAGGTTTCTGAAAGTCTAGGCCATAAAGCATAAACATCTCTATTTGTTTCAGACCAATAACTATCAGCATAGGCTTTTAATAACTGTTGTTGATTATAAAATGGTGCTGTTTCGCTTGTATTTATCCAAAAAGAAGAATTGGCTGATCCTTGAAAGAAACAAGAAATATCAAAATTCTTATATCCAGCAGATAGGCCTAAACCATAAGTAATTTCTGGAACTGTTGGGTTTCCAATTGGCACTCTATCCAATGAAGAAATTTTACCATCCTGATTGATATCTCTATATTTAATATCACCACCTGAATACTGCCCAAATGTTTGTACAGGCGAGTTGTTAACCTCAGCTTGATCTACAAACAAACGTTCTGCCACATAACCCCAAACCTGATTTATAGGTTGACCAATTCTAGACAACCATGGTGTTGCAGAATAATCTGGCTCTTCCATTTTAGTAATTTCGTTAGTTGCATAGGTAAAGTTACCTCTAAACTGCAACCAAGCATCATTTTTAAAGTTTTCTGTATATACTAATGTACCGTCTATACCTTGACTTCTAGCTTCTCCAATATTAGCTCTTACACCTGCCTGCAAACCTAAACTAGTTGGTAAAATTCTATCTGCTAAAATATTCTCTCTATCTTCTCTAAAAACATCTACATCTAAATCTAATTTATTAAATAACCCTAATTCAAAACCTAGGTTCATTTTTTTACCAGTTTCCCAAGTAATGTTTTCATTGGCATATCTTTGAATACTAACACCGTTTTGAGTAAATCCAAAATTTTCACCAGTAGTATAACCTCCAGAATTTAAATCCACTTGAGATAAATAAAAGAATCGATCATCTGCTCCTCCAATTTGATCATTACCAACCAAACCATAAGATCCTTTAAATTTTAATTTAGTGACAGTTTTCTTAATAGGTTCCATAAATTTCTCATCAGATGCCAACCAACCTAAAGCCACAGAAGGGAAGAATCCCCAACGTTCTTTTTTAGCAAATCTTTCAGATCCATTATACCCAAAACTAAATTCTGCAAAGTATTTTTGTTGGTTTGCATATGTAAATCTACCAGCCAATCCCATATTTCTATAAGCTAAAGATTTTTGTAATTGCTGTGCTTCTGATGTATTTTGAATGTCCCAATCTGAAAGTGTTGCTAATCTATCATTCATAGTAAACACCGCCAATCCGCTTACTTCGTTATCATCATCAATTTCTTTATGATATGACAAATTAGATTCAACATAAGTAGAAGTTGAAATATATCTATCCTTTTGAACAAATGTTAGGGTTTCTGTTCCATCTTCTGGATTTAATTCAGTTAAAGAAATTTGGTTTGTTAAACTACTTAATCGTGGTAAATAATAATAAGGCTCATAAGATCTTACCGCTTGATAACTACTATTTTGAGTTCCATTAAAAACCAATTTAAAATCTAAACCATCGGTTATAAAATCCAAGTCTTGGTTAAATTCTAGCTGTGCAATTATTTTACTTGAATTCGTTTCTTGATATCCTCTTACCATTTGAGCATATGGATTTAAATAATCACCATTTCCATAGTTCCCAAATAATATGTGATTCGTAAACTCATTTTCAGCATCTTTTTCATAATATGGTCTAAACAACACTGGGTTGGTTCTCATTACCTGCTTATACACTTCAGATCCTCCATTCATAGGACCCGTATAATCTTCAAAGTTTACATTAAAACTTAATTTTAATTTAGAAGTTTCTGTTAGATTAATATTTGTACTTGAGCGTAAATTATACTGTTTAAATTTAATATTTGAGTTGAAGTTACTAACTTTTGGTACTTCTAATATACCATTATCTTGACTTCCCGAAACTGATACATAGTAACGTGCAGTTTTACCACCACCGTTTAAACTAAAGTTCATCTTTTTATTTAAAGTATAGTCTTTAAACAATTCTTGATACCAATTTGTAGTTGGATATAAAATTGGATTTGTACCTGCGATAGTATTTTCAATTTTAGATAAAGAGTAAGGCAATAATCCAAGTGGATCACGTGTTCTTACAGCTTCATTACCCATTCTCATATAAGTAATAGGATCTGCTAACTCAATATCACTTGTTGGTTGTGACATGGAAGTTTCAATTCTGGCTGAAACTCTTACAGGTCCTTCAGTTCCTTCTTTAGTAGTAACAAAAATAACTCCATTTGCACCTCTGGCCCCATATAATGCCGTTGCTGACGCATCTTTCATTATAGAAAATGCTTCAATATCATCTGGATGTAATCTTCTTAAATCGGCAACACCTAACTCAACACCATCAATCAAAATTAATGGACTTGAAGCATAACCAAAAGTAGTTACACCTCTAATAAAGAATTCGGCATTATCTCTACCTGGCTCACCACCTCTTTGATAGGCAATTAATCCTGATACCTTACCTGCCAAGGAAGTTGTTAAGTTACTAGAAGATACTTTTAACTCTCCTGGCTTAACAGTAGTAATTGAGGATACAATACTTTTCTTTTTCTGTTCTCCAAAACTTACTACTACAACTTCATCCAAACTTTGAGCATCGGGTTGTAGTGTTATATTTATTGCAGTTTTACCCTTTACTGAAACATCCTTAGATGCATATCCCATAAAGGAAATTACTAATATGTCGGAATCTTTTGCTTTGATAGAATAAAGTCCATCAAAATCGGTAGATACTCCTTTCGTTGTCCCTTTAATTGTAACAGAAGCTCCTGGTAAGGGTTGCCCTGTTTCATCAAAAACAGTACCTGTGACCGTTTTATCTTGTGCTTGAGCATGTATAATGCTAAGCATAAAAATTAATAAGAGTGTGATTAATTTTCTCATAAAGTTAATTTAAGTTAATGATTGAGTTAATACTGTAATTTTGAAATTGATACTATTAAAAAGTATCCTTCATCCAATTATATGGTTTACGCTTTATCCAGTTTCCACGTGTGAAATCTGGAAAATCCTGAGGTTCTCCGTTATTTTCTATAGATAATTCTGAAAGTGGTGTAATGGCACTCCAAGCTGCCGCATCATAAGCATCCATAGGCGGTGCAATTTGTTGTTTTGCCGATTCCACAAAGGCATTAATTACAAAGAAATCCATACCTCCATGCCCTGCACCTTGTGCATGTTCTCCATACTTTTGCCATAGCGGGTGGTCATATTTTTTCAACCATTCATCAGCAGCATCCCATCGGTGTGGGTCTGATTTTCCTTCTATGTACATTCTGTTACCATCAACTTCCCACAAACCATTTGATCCCTGAACTCTAAATCCTAATGAATATGGTCTTGGCAAATTACAATCGTGTGTAACTATGATAGTTTCTCCGTTCGTGGTTTCTATAGTACTGGTAATTACATCACCTTGTTTAAATCTTAATTTTGCATTTGGATGATCAGCACCTCCATTTTTAACGATATAATCATTCAGTCCAATTCCTTTTGTTGCATTAGAAGTAATAGACATAAATCTATTTCCTCTATTAATATCACACATAGCTGCAATTGGCCCAGCACCATGTGTTGGGTAAACATCTGCATTTCTCAATAATGAATGTTGTGTTCTCCAAGCTGATTCAGATACTCCTTTTTCCCCAAACTCTACTCCTTTTCCATAAGCAGATTTTCCATCATTTAGTTTTACAAAACGTAAATCGTGCTGATATCCACATCTAAAATGAACTAACTCACCAAAAACATCTTGCCTAACCATGTTCAAAACAGCCATTACATCTCTTCTATAATTTACATTTTCAAGAATCATTAAATGAGTTCCTGTTTGTTCATGAACATTAACCAAATCCCAGCATTCCTCCAATGTATTAGCAGCAGAAACTTCTAGTCCTGTGTATTTTCCAGCTAACATTGAATCTTTTGCCATTCTGGTATGCCACAACCAAGGTGTAGAAATGATTACAGCATCAACATTTTTTAAAGCTAGTAGGTTTCTATAGTCATAATCATACTTTCCAAATACCTCAGGCTTCTTCTGACCAGCTTTTTCAATTTTATCTAAAGCAATTGTTATTCTTTTTGGATCAATATCACAAATAGCAGTAACTAAAACATCATCTCTGTTTAATACATTGTTTAAATGGTTGGTTCCTCTAAGTCCCACTCCAATCATACCAACCTTTAATTTTTGAGCACTTTTATTTTTCCCAAAGGTTAAACTTGGTGCCAATGCAATACCTGCTCCAACTATTGCAGTTTTCTTTATAAAATTTCTTCTTGTATTCATTATAAACTATTAATTATGTGTTAAATTCAAATGGCTCAATCCTAATAGACCTAAATTGATAAATCAAAATTGAGGATTAACACTAATTAAAGAGTCGACATTTTGCGCTAAAAAGAGGTTATTTTTCCTTTTTTTAACCAAATGCTTAATATATCCTCCTATTTGATGAAATTTTACACTTTAAGATTGCATTTAAGGAATTATTTAATTGTAGGAAATACATTTATAACTATATTTATACAGAACAATATATTTGATTATCAAACTTATTTTACACTTAATACTTTAATCTAGTTCTTGAATGAATATTCCTTTTAAAAATAATTTTATTGAGTACAAAACATCTTTTAAGATAGTTTTTCTATGTATTTACCTTATTACTAATTCCTTGATTTTTAGAGGGCAAGAGCATACTAATTTTATTCATCTAACACCAAGAATTAACAATAAACATATTAATTATACGAGTTCAATTCAAGATCAACACGGTTATATTTGGATGGTACATTCAACTGGTATTTCAAAATTTGATGGTAACAATTATCATCAAATAACTAACAATGATATCTTTAAAAAACTCGAAAATAGTGACCGTATAATCTCCATTCATAAAGATTTTAAAAATAATATTTGGGTGATTTCACAAAATGGTCTTGTTGCTCAATATGATTCATTAGGTAATTTTAAACAACCTAAATCTTTAATTGGAATACCGATAAGAATAGTCTATTCAAATAAAAATTCCATCTTTTTTGGCTCTAAAAAGGGTACTATTTATAGCTTTAATGAAGATTCCTTAACCAAAATCACTTCAATACCGGGAATTAACCTCAATTCCACTGAAATTATTTCTATTGCAGAAACTTCTGATAAGGATTTATTTATAAGCACCGACAAAGGAAAAATCTTCAACTATTCAACTAAAAACAAAAAACTTAGTCTAATAGAAGGTCCTTTTTCTGACTATCCGGGTAACGTTAATATTACGTTGGATTTAAAAAACAGGTTGTGGGTTGGCTCGGAAACATTTGGTCTTTCTCTATATGATATTAACAGAAAACAATTTATTCAAGATGAATTTTACAAGGGACCTACCTATAATATAAAAAAGGAAATGATTATATCCTTGTTTTGTGATAGCACAGGCTTAATATGGGCAGGTACAGATGGTGGTGGTTTGTATAGAGTGGATACAGATACTGGAAAAATAAAATTATTTACACATCATTCAACCAACAAATTATCTCTCAGTAGTAATACACTCATTGATATTAATGAAGATTTACATGGAAATATTTGGGTATTGTCAAATTATGGCGCCATGAATATTTTGCCTGGAGGTACAAATAGCATCACATATCATGAAGGCTCTGATAACAATACACCTGTAAGAATTTTGTCTATATATAAAAGTAGTAACAATGATATTTGGGCAGGAACTGATGGAAATGGAATTACTAAAATCAAAAAAAGAAGTAACGGTACCACGTATGCGAAACAATATTTTAACAGCAACAATTTAAAAAAAGGATTGTATGTGCAATCTATTACCGAAGACAATATTTCTAATATTTGGTTTGGAACCTACAAAAATGGGTTGTGGCATTATAATATAAACAGAGATAAGTTTGAAAAAATTCCAATTATAGATTCACATGAAAATAGAGCCTCTGATGTTAGAACAGTGTACAGAGATACTAAAAATCGTATATGGGTAGGATCCAATTTATCTTTAAATGTGTATTCAAGTAATCAAAAACTTCTTGCTTCTTTTGAAAATAATACCCACGGATTAAAAGGATCTATTTCAGAAAGTATAATTGAAGATACCGATGGAAATATATGGATTGGCTATTTTAAAGGGGGATTATTTAAGTTAAATGAAAATTCAACAAATATTCAAAATTCTAAGTTTAGTCAAATTAGTTATTATGATGAATTGAAATTTAAAAATGATATTCCTGGTGTTAAATATATGGATCTAGATGAAAAAGGCTATATCTGGCTTATAAACGCATACGGAAAACTTATAAAATTTAACCCTAAAAATCTTGAATATTATCCATACGAAAATTTTGAACCCTTAAAAAATTTAGACATAAGATCTGTATTATCTGAAGACCATAAAAACCTTTGGCTTAGCTCAACTGATGGTATTTTTCATTTTAATCTTCAGGATTCATTGGTTTCAAGGTTTGGTATGATAGATGGTCTTCAAGACAATACTTTTCTTCAAAGAAGTGCATTTAAAGACAAACAAGGTGATTTATATTTTGGAGGTGTAAAAGGACTTAACTATTTCAATCCTAAAAAAATGGAAAAAAAGGAAAGTAAGGCCTCACTGTATATCAATTCATTAGAAGTGTTAAATCAACCAGCCAAATCCTTAATTCCTGATCAAATTTCTACAGGTATTGATTATGTTGAAAATATTGAACTTCAGGACAATCAATCATCGTTCTCTTTCCGGTTTTCTGCTATTGGTAATGTTTTAAATTCAAATTATTACTATGCTTACAGACTTTTAGGTTTTGACAACAATTGGATTCCTGTTAAAAAAGAACAACTTGTAACATATACAAATATACCTTCAGGAAAATATACTTTTGAAGTTAAAGCTGGGTCAAAAAAAGGAGTTTGGGATATACCATCTAAAAAAATTCATATTAATATTGCTCAACCTTTTTGGAATCAACCTATCTCCTATCTCGTTTATTTTTTGATTTTTCTATTAATGATATACTGGCTAAAAAAATGGTACAGTTTAAAGAAAAACCTTATTTCTGAAAAAATAAATTATAAAAAAGAACTTGAGCTTCATAGTTTAAAAATGAATTTCTTTGCAAAAATGTCTCATGAAATTCAAACTCCTTTAACATTAATTATTAGTCCTATTGATGATATGCTCACAAATGCTGAACGCAATGGGAATTTACTTTTAAAGCAACGCTTACAAATAATTTCAAATAATGTAAAAAGGTTATCAAGAATTGTTTTTGAACTTACAACTGTAAGAAATAAGGAAATTGAAAAAATAAGACTGTTTATAACTAGGAATAATTTAGTTGAAGAACTTCGACAAATTGCATTGTCCTTTAACGAACAAGCCCGATTTAAAAACATAGATTTTACTATAAACTGTCCTAAAAACTTATCAGAAGTTTGGTACGACAAAGATAAAATAGAACATATTGTTTACAATTTACTTTCCAATGCATTTAAATTTACACCCAAGGAAGGAAATATTCAAATTAATGTTATTCCTATTAACAATAAAAATTCAGTAAAAATTTCAATCTCAGATTCAGGCCCAGGCATTCCAAAAGCTGAATTAGAAGAAATTTTTACGTTATTTTATCAATCCAAAATTGGAAAACAAACCAAAGGAACCGGTATTGGATTAGCGCTTACTAAAGAATTAATTAATCTTCACAGAGGAAAAATAGAAGTGCAATCATCACCTAATGAAGGAACCACTTTTTCAATAACTTTACCAATAACAGAAGATGCCTATTTAGAAGAAGAACGCATTATTTCTGAAACTCCTCAAAGTGAAGTCGAGTCCGTGAAAACCATAGCTCAACCAGAATTTATTTCAACAAAAAAATTAAACAAAACAATTTTAATTGTTGAAGATAATTTTGAATTACAACATTTCTTAAAAGACCTATTATCCGCTATTTATGATGTTGTTTTAGCTGAAAATGGTGAAGAAGGCTATTTTTATGCCAAAAATAATCTTCCTGATCTTATTTTAAGCGATATTATGATGCCTAAAATTGATGGAATTGAAATGTGTAAAATGCTACAAAACGATCAATTAACCAAACACATTCCTATTGTACTACTAACAGCTAAAAACTCAACAAACGCTAAACTATTAGGGTTAAAATCTGGTGCAATAGAATTTATAAATAAACCATTTAACACCAGTGAATTATTATTAAAAATTAATAATATCATTACTTCAACAGAACATATCCTTACAAAATATAAAAAAGAGTCTATTAGCCATCCTAAAATTAATATTGAAAAATCACAAGATGATGTGTTTTTAGAGAATTTAGTATCTGCTATTCATTCAAATATTGAAAATCCGAATTTTAAAATGGAGGAACTGGCAGATTTATTACATATGAGTTATTCAGCACTTTACCGTAAGTGCATTGCTGTAACCGGACAAAGTTTAGTTGATTTTGTTAGATTACTTCGCTTAAAAAAAGCGGCGATAGTTATCGCTAAGTATGGGTATAGTATTTCTGAAGCCGCATTTATGTCTGGCTTTAATGATCCTAAATATTTCTCTAAGTGTTTTAAAAAACAATTCGATAAAACTCCAAATACATTTAAAAAAGAAGCTCAATTAGCTGGTTCAGAAGTATATTTAAATAAATACAAATTAAATAGCAATTAAAAAACAGCTCTGTAAAACTATCATCAGAGCTGTCTATTTTTTTAACTAGAAGAAATATTTCCAGCATCATCAATATTAATGCAGGCCTCATAACTCCCAGGAATAGGATTGTAATTCAAAATTTCAGTTCCTACTTTTTTAGAATTATAAAAACCAAATAAAGTATAATGTCTAACAAAGATCAAGAAATTATAAAGGTAAAAAAGATCTTTGTTCTCAACCTGATCAATATCCGAATTGCAAAATTCAAGAATTTCTTGCTGTTTTTCTTTTTGAATATTAAAATACAAGGAAAGTATTTCTAAATAGTCTTTTTTAACTCCTTCTAAAACGGTTTTCTTAAATAGAGTTTTAAATTTTTCATTAAAAATATTTGCTCCTTTTAAAAAATCATGTTGTTCTTTTTGGGTCATCAAATCTTTTAAAACCAAATCGATAAATTGAGGCACATTCACATCCAAGGCTCCAATATTTTTACCACTTGGTAAAATAATTGCTACTAAATTTTCAACCACAAACCCCTGGGTCTTATCTAAAAACAATGGAGACCAATTTAAGCTACTTCCTTCTTCACACGATGTTAATAATTGCATTAGCGAAGGTGCTGCAACAACCCCTCCTATTGAAAGTGAAAGCGATTTAAGTACATTTCTTCTATTCATAGCTAAAATCTCTTTTTCTTAAGTTCATTTACAGCATGATTTGCCGCTCTTGCAGTTAGTGCCATATAAGTTAATGACGGATTTTGATATGGAGAAGAAGTCATACAAGCTCCATCAGTAACATATACATTTAACACTGAATGTATTTGATTATTTTTATTCAAAACAGATGTTTTAGGATCATTTCCCATTCGTGCAGTACCCATTTCATGAATTGCATTCCCTGGAAAACTAGGCTTATCATAACCTTTTACATTCTTAAACCCAGCTTGTTCAAACATTTTAACGGCTTCTTTTTGACAATCCTTCCTCATTTCTAATTCATTATCTTTAAACTCACAGTCAAAAGAAACTGTAGGTAATCCCCATTCATTTCTCTTTGTTTCATTTAAATACATTCTGTTTTCATGATAAGGTAAACACTCGCCAAAGGCTGTCATTCCAATTTTCCAAGGTCCAGGTTTAAACAACTCTTCTTTAAGATCTTCTCCAAAACTTAACTCATTTATAGCTCTATTCCAGTTAGTTCTACTTGCACTTCCCTGAAAACCATAGCCTCTTAAAAATTTACTCTTTTTATTTCCATTTAGGTTTCTAAATCTCGGAATATGAAAACTTGCAGGTCTTTTACCTTTATAAAATTTATCCTCAAAACCATCAACTTCCGCAGTTGCTCCAACTTTAAAATGATGATCCATTAAATTATGACCTAACTCACCACTATCATTACCTAATCCATTTGGAAATCGATCTGATTTTGAATTCAACAAAATAGATGTGCTTGCAACAGTTGAAGCACAACAAAAGATAATTTTTGCTGAAAATTTTATTTTTTCGTGTGTTATAGCATCAATAATTTGAACACCTGTAGCTAATTTCCTTTGATCATCATAAGTAATTTGATGCACAATAGAATTTGGCCTTAAAACCATATTTCCAGTTCTTTCTGCCGCTGGAAGTGTTGATGAATTACTACTAAAATATCCTCCAAAAATACACCCTCTAATGCATCTATTTCTATACATGCAATTACTTCTTCCTACATGTTTTTTATCTCCTGTTAAATTTGCAAAACGTCCTATTGTAAGGTGCCTATCAGTATAGTTTTCTTCAATTTTATTTCTAAATTCTGTTTCAACACAATTCAATTCCATTGGTGGTGAAAAAACACCATCAGGTAAATGAGCTAAGCCTAATTTTTCACCACAAACACCAATAAACTTTTCAACTTTATCGTACCAAGGTTCAATATCTTTATATCTAATGGGCCAATCAACTGCAATGCCTTCTTTTTTATTGGCTTCAAAGTCTAAATCACTTAATCTCAAACATTGCCTTCCCCAAGTTATTGACCTTCCTCCTACATGATATCCTCTAATCCAGTCAAATCTTTTATCTTCATTATAAGGATGCTTCAAATCATTTACAAACCAATGCTTACTTTTATCCTTTGTTACATAACCTGTTCTAGCCTGCTTTTTTTGAGTTTTAGCTTCTTCAACATTTGTAAGTCCTTTATATTTAAAATCCCAAGAATCTTTATTGGCAGTAGGATAATCAGTAATATGATTTATCATTCTACCTCTTTCAAGTACTAGAACCTTTAATCCTTGTTCACAAAGTTCTTTAGCAGCCCAACCACCAGATATACCTGTACCAATAACTATGGCATCAAAAACTTCAGCATTATTAATTGTATTCATTTTAAAAAACTCCTAATCTATTTACTTAATTTTTTAATTCTAATATTTCTAAATTGTAATTCTGAACCATGTCCTAAAAATCCAATATGTCCATTATTTCTATTCAACCCTGAATGCTCCTTTCCATCTAACGTTCCATTCTTTGAAGCTTCCTTCAAATTTCCATCAACAATAACTGTTCCATTTAATATAATTTTTATAGCATCGCCTTTTACTATAACTTCTTCAGAATTCCACTGACCTACCGGATTTAAATGTCCACGCTTAGCAGGAATAACTCCATACACTGATCCGTGATACTGATATGGTTTTAAATTTGCGTAAATCGCAGCAGTATTATCCAATATTTGCAATTCCTTACCAACGTAAGCAGCATCTCCTTTCAATGGAGTATGAATACCCAATCCATTATTTGCTCCTGGAGTTAGCTTAAATTCAAATCTAAAATTAAAATCTGAATATTCTTCTGCCGTATAAAGATTTCCATGACCTCCTTGTTTTGGTCTCACAGCAATCTCATTATTTTCAACAATATAATCCGTTTTATTGCCAATCCAATGATCTAAATCTCTACCATTAAATAACGATTTAAATCCTGCCTTTCTTTCTTCGTTAGACAATAAATCATCTCTAGAATTTATTTCACGAATATACACATTTCTAAACCCTAAATCTTCTCCATGAGCCTGTAATTCTATTGCTTCTTTAACAAATATTGGTAGTTTTCTATCCCAATAATTTTCAAGTGCTATATTATTAGTTACTAAAACTCCATTTAAATAAACAGTTACTCGTTCTCCAATCATTTTTATCCTAAAAGTATTCCACTCATTTACAGGATTATCTGCAACAACTAAAGGAATCCTTTCATTTTTTTGATTATTGTATAAACCTCCACTTCCTACTTGGGCACCAACATTAGTACGTGCTATATCCCATATTTGAACCTGTGGTGTTCCTCTTAAATAAATTCCACTATCTCCGCCATTTGTAATTTTCCAGTCTACAATCATTTCAAAATCAGCATAATCCTTAATGGTACATATATTATTATAACCTACACCTTTAAAACCAATTACGCCATCTTTCACAAACCAATCCTTGTTCATTTGTTGATTTGCCAATCGTTGTTTTTTTGCTAACGTCCGTTTTGACATTTTACTTCTAGCTATAGGGTTTTCAACCAATCCTTCCCATCCCGTTAAATCTTTTCCATTAAATATAGAAACGAATCCTTTTTCATTAGACATATTGCTTAAAAATTCCTTTACATCTATCTTAATATATTGACTATCTGGCCCTGTCAAATTATCAATACTTTCACCAATAATATTACGAACAACTGTACCTTCCAATCCATCCTTTTTTCCTGGAGTTGGTAAAGCTATTTTTACAGCAGCATTTGATGCTACCGATTTTAGCATAGCATCTTTAAAATAGTCGTAAACAAAAACCAAGGCTAAAAAGGTCTTTACACTTCCAACTTTTTTAATGATTTTACCTTTCTCTTCATTTGTTTTTGCTCTAGTCATTAACTTTTTTAGCAATAACAATTTTTGATCGGCAGGATAAGATGATTTCCCTACTTGTGCTAAATAATTAACAAATGCCTTTGATCTTAAATTTGGGTCATTAACCGCATTGAATAAAACGGGTAAAGCATCATTATTTCTCCAACTAGCCAAAGCATTTAACGCTTCATTCTTTTCTATTTTATTTCCTGATTTTAATGATTTTGTAACCAATTGCAAGGCCTCTTTATTATTTAAAACTGGTAAGACTGGTAATAAAGTGGCATTATTTTTAATCGAATTATATGCCTCAAAAATTACTTTTGAATAATCTTGTTTTGAAGTATTAATTATTGAAATAATGGCTTTTTGAATATTTTTAATATCCTTGCCATTATTCGTTACTTCAATCAAATCTATTAACTCTGAAAGGTTTTCTGAAGTAGAAATATTTGGCAACGCTTCAAATAAAATGGTGTTTAGATCTTTATTATTAAGTGCAAATAATTCATGTACATTCTTAAACTGATTTTTAGCTCTTTTAGCAGCCAAAACCTTTACTAATACTTTTTTTCCTTCAATAGTTGAATTGTTGAAAAAACCAACCAAAGTTTCTCCATCATCCTGATGACAAGTTCTTAATAAAGTCTCTTCAATTACGTTATACTCGTTAGTAATTATAGATTCCTTTAAAAAATTCAATAAAATTGGCAATGATTTTTCTTTAGGCTGATGAGCTAATGTTTTTATGGCTGCCTCTCTAAGCTTTTCATTTTTATCATTCAATGCAGGAAATATACATTTATCAAAAACTACAGTCTCTTTTCTATCTTGAAGAAATGATAACAATTGAATTTTTGTTTCACTTGGTAATTTTCTATAAAGCTTCACTAATTTTTCTACCTCAAATTTAGTTAATCCTTTAGCCGAAATGTTTAATATAGCTCCTCTATAATTTTTATTCTTGTTTTTAAGTTCTTTTAGAAATATTTTTAAGAATCCTTTTGCGTCATTTTCTCTTAATATTTTAATTCCTGCAGATCTAAAATGAAGCTGATCTTCATGAATACAATTCTTTAATAAAATTTTTCCAATTTCATTACTTAGGTTCTTTTCGTCATTTTCCTGAAGCCTGCTAGCATAATGAATTAGGGCTATTATAGATTTAGATTCATCTAATTTAAACTTGGAATCTTTAGCAGCATTAATTAGCGTATTATTCGCTTTAACCTCACCTATTTCTGCCAAGGCCATTAATGCATTTTCTTTAATTGAAACCTTATTTGAATTAGTTAATTTTTGAAGAAAATCAATAGACTGAGTATAATGTAAATCACCTAATGCATTTATTAACGAAGGTTTAATTTTATCATTTGCTCCTTTTGCTGCTTCAAAAATAACTTGTGCTGCCTGAGTGGTTCCAATAGATGTTAAGCTACCCAACGCAACATTGTATAATTTATCATTTGATAAATAGGTACTCAATTCTTTTATACTCGCATTACTGCCACATAAGGCCAATCGCTCAATCAAAAAGAACTTAATTTCAATATTTGTTTCTTTTTGAAGTGCTAACAGCAACGACTTCTCAACTAAGTTTTCTTTTATATTCTTTTCTAAACCTCCAGCATAAATTGCTAAACTATTCAAAGCAAATCTAACTTGAGAATCGTTTCCGGTTCCTGCAGGAATTAACATATCACAAAATTGAAGAATTCCTTCAGATTTTAGATCAATTATCTCCTGCATTAGTTTATTACAATGGTTTTGATTCTTTGTTGGCATTTGAGCCAAAACATCTGCCACTTTTGTTTCTAAAGTTCTATTTATTTGAGCAGAAACATCAGGTATAACACATAACAGTATAAGAAACGCACCTATATTTAATATTGTATTTTTCATCTTAAAATAATCTTTTATCATTAATATGCCCAAGAGTTACGCATTGGTTGGTTAATTAATCTGTTTGCCTCTTCATCATTTATAAATTCTTGTTTTACAGGGTCAAACTCTAATGTTCTACCTAAACGAAGTGCAATAACTCCCATATTTACAATGGTTGCTGACCGATGGCCATTTTCTTCATTTAAAGCAAATTTTTCTCGAGTTCTAACCGATTGTGAAAAGTTTGAAATTTGTTCTACAGGATCAGGAAGACTGTCTATTAATCCTTCAATATTGGGAATAGTAGATTTAAAACCATTAAATATTTTACCATTTGGACCTTCTATATAGGCCGCTTTTTTATCTTTATTTTCACCATCTAAAATAATTTGGCAACCATCAGCATAGGTGTAAATAATTTTTCGCCAGGTTCCAATAGCATCATAATGTTGTTGTGGTGCATCCACTTCAACTTTTACAGGACTTGTATTGTCTTTTCCTAGGAAATATTGAACAGGATCTATATAGTGTTGTCCCATATCACCTAAACCTCCTCCATCATAGTCCCAATACCCTCTAAATGTAGAATGTACACGGTGTGCATTATACGGTTTCTCAGGAGCCGGTCCTAACCACATATTATAATCTAAATGATTTGGAATAGTTTGTGGTGCTAAATTTTCTTTCCCTACCCAATAAAATTTCCAATTAAAACCTGTTATACCGCTAATTGTAACCTTTAAAGGCCAACCAAGTGCTCCGCTATCAACAACTTTTTTTAATTTTTTTACTTCAGTATTTAGTCCATAAAAATTATCTTTAAATCTAAACCAGGTATTTAATCTGAACATTTTACCATGGACTTTCATCGCCTCAACAACTCTTTTCCCTTCTCCAATGGTTCTGGTCATTGGTTTTTCACACCAAACATCTTTTCCTGCCTCTGCTGCCATAACCGACATAATTCCATGCCAATGAGGTGGGGTAGCTATATGTACAATATCAATATCAGGTCTTGCAAGAACCTCTCTAAAGTCACGATAGGCCTTAACATCATTTCCAACCTTTTTTAACGTATTTGATAAATGTTTTCCATCAGCATCACAAATAGCCAATAACTTTGTTCCTTCATAGCCTAAATGTCCTTGTCCCATTCCTCCAACTCCAATTACTGCTTTAGTAAGTTGATCACTTGGGGCAAGAAATCCATTACCTCCCATTACGTATCTAGGTATAATTGAAATTCCAGCTGAAATAGCTAAAGATTTCTTTACAAAATCTCTCCGACTCTTTTTTTGACTATTCATATATCTGCTTTTTAGTTTTTTTATATAATTTACTAGCAAAGAAACCTTTGCTTGTATAAAAAAAGGGGTAACAGATGGGGTAAAGAATAAAAAAAGTTGAAAAATTAAACGAATTCTGAAATATTCTTTGAAATTAAGTCTTCAAAAGATTTGGAATATTCCTCTTTATATAAGGTTTTATAAAGTTTCGTAAAACTGTCATATACGGTATGCGCTAAACTTAATTTTCCTTGATATCTTAATATTTGTAATTTTAACTTTAATGATTTCTCATTTAAATCATCATATATATTTATTACATCGGTAATTTTAAGTAATAACTCGGCATCATTTTTTAAATCTAAATATCCAGTATAATTCAGTGTTTGACTAATTACTAAATTACTGAATTTTTCAACATAAGGATCCAGCCAAGAATAATTTGAATTGACTAAAAATCGACCTCCACTTAGCATATCTATTAATTGCGAAAGTTCATTTTTACAAAAATCATTACCTGTTTTATCATTTAATTTTTTTTGAAGTAAACCAAGGGTTAAATGATAATCACAATAACATTTATTGGATAAATTTATTTTCCAATTCTTATCTTGAAAAACTAACTCAATTTCAGAACAAGAAGAGAGCAATGTTCTCAAATGCTGAATACTGGTACCTCTAGTATTTTTTGCTCCTTTTGTGGTCATTCCAGGCCATAAAATTTCAGTCAATTTTTTTGAATTGATTCCTTTTTTATTTTCACCACTATGCAATAGAATTAAAATAAACAAACTCTTTAACTTAGGAGATAATTTTGCTCCAATATTAACACCTAAACTATCAATTATTTTTAATTCTCCAAGGCAGATAACTTGTTCTGTATAGTCTACATGAATCTTTTTTACAGCAGTAACCACAGGCTGATTAAACGCCTTATTATTCTTTTGCTCATTTTTTTTTCTCTTCTTATAAAAGACAGCAAAAAAGATTGTTAGTATTAAAAAGCTAAGAGTTCCAATTATCCAATATTTATTATATTCAAACTGTTTTTTAGTAGGGTTTTGAAATTGAACCAAAATTTCATCACTATTAAGTTCTCTATTCCAAATTTTAATATCTCCTAAATAACCCACAAAAAACTCTTCCCATAAATTACTTCCAATTAATAAATTATAGTCTGAAATACTATAGTCGGCAATTAATTCAACTTTATCGGTTAAATTACCATTCATATAAAATAACAATTCATTTTTTATTTTTGAATGTACTAATGAAATATGAGACCATTTATTTATAGGAATTTTTGTTGATTTTGACATATAATCCTTTATACCTGCCATGGTAAAAGTTAAATAACCGTTCCGTATTTTAAGTACAAAGTTTTTTCCTTTTCCTAAAATACTATTATTAGCTCCTAATTTAGTAGGTTTTATCCAGGCAGTAATGGTAAAATTTCCTTGTAAAGCATTGCTACTTGCTAAACCTGCATTTATAAAGGCCCTATTTTCAAATAAACCTACTTCACCTAAATCACTATCAAATTCAATTTTTAAATTATCTGAAATGATTTCAGAGTTATTATTACGAATTAAATTCTTAACTCCTTGTTTAAAAACTATATGATCTGATATTTCATTGCTTTGGTCAAGCTTAAAACCAGTAAATTCTTTTAAATTTCTATAGTTTTCAGGAGTTAGGTATATAATATCAGGAGAAAAATGAAATCCGGATTTATGCGGAATTAATATGGGCAATTCATTATAAATGGGAAAACTAAAAAAACCAGAAGCACTTCTGTTTTTATAATTTTTAAAAGACACATTACGTAATAATTTACCTGATGAATTAATTTTACCAAACACCTTTTGGTAAGAATTCAATTTTTGAACAATACTATCTACAAATACAATATTTTGATTTGAAGCATAGATAAAGTTTGGAATTTTACCCGATATTTCCCAAAATTTAAGAAATAAACTATCTGATAAATTCGACTTATACTCTTTTAAATTAATACTTCTGTATTCTTCAATATCATTTTTATATTTATTTTTAAGTGCCTTAATTTTTAAGGGTTCAAAAACGATTGCTCCTATTTCTTTCTCATCAATATTTATAATTTTTAAATCCTCAAAAACATCTTTGTATTCTCCAGTAGAAATTACAACGAGCTCCTTATAAAACTTTATATAATCGTTTAAAAAAGTCGACGAAATTTTTCCTTCTTGAGGTAATTTAAGTGCCAGTGGAACCTCTTTTTTAAATAAAATTTTTAAAGTTTCTTTTGAAATACTATCCTCATAAATTAAGATATGAGACTTTAATTTTACATTCAAAAGATCATTTTTAGTAACAAGCTTTGAGTTTTGCGAAAAACCACTAAAAACAATTAGGTGAACTAAGGTTAAAAAAATATAATATGAGATTTTTTTTATAATCAAACGAGTAACATCTATTTCAACAAACTTACAAAAAATATCATTTAAAATAGCCTAAAAAATATGCCCTCTCTACAATAAAAATTAGTACAATCATGCAAAAAAACAAAACACTGATTGTGCAATATTTTAACGAATATTAAGTGCCTATTTTTAAACTGACTCAACCAATAAACTGATTAAATTTACCAACAATCTAAATTTCTTATATTTATACTTCAATATTCTAACAACTTTCAAATATGAATTCAACAGTAAAAAATATTTTAGCAGTTATTTTAGGGTTAATCATTGGAAGTATCGTTAATATGGGAATAATTATGGTAAGTAGTTCTTTTATTCCTCCACCCGATGGCGTAGATGTTACTACTATGGAAGGTTTAAAATCTGGAATTCATTTATTTAAACCAAAACATTTCATTTTTCCATTTTTGGCACATGCTTTAGGGACATTTGTTGGAGCTATGTTGGCCTACAAAATTGCAAAAAAACATAAAATGAAGATAGCCTTACTTATAGGTGTTTTCTTTCTAATTGGCGGAATTATCAATATATTTACGCTTCCTTCCCCAATTTGGTTTGCAATATTAGATCTAGGTGGTGCATATATTCCAATGGCATTTCTAGGAGGTGCACTTGCTAATAAAATTTCCATATAAGTTTTATTAATCCTCTTAAAATAAATTCATTTACATATATGCGGCTCCTTTAATAATTCGTAATTTTAGTAATAATTAGCCACAATTTATTTTTTTAATATCTTAATTTATGAAGAATCATCATAACATTATTATTGCAGGCGCTGGTGGAATAGCGGAAGCTGTTGGACTTATTTTAGCCGAATGGAGTGAAGTAACACCTACTATTTACATTGGAAATAGAACTGTTTCTAAAGCTGAAAAAGTGGCAAAATGGATAAATGCGGGTACAACAAAACCTTGTTCAATACATGGCTTTCAACTTTCTGTAGATACAATTACTTCAGAAATGAAAGAAATATTTAAAAAGGGTGCGATAATTCTTGACTGTTTACCTGGAAGTTTAGCTCCTAAAATGGCACAATTTGCAAAAGATTATAATCTTCATTATGCAAACTTAACCGAATATGTTGCTGAAACTGAAGAAATAAAAAATCTTGCAAAAGATGCCAAAACAGGTTTTGTTCTTCAAACTGGTTTAGCTCCAGGATATATAGATGTACTTGCTAATTACCTATTTCAACAGTTTTGTTTAGATTTTAAAATTAATAAAGTAAATAAATTAGAGTTTAAAGTTGGAGCACTAACAAATAATGCAATTGCACCCCATTATTATGGTTTTACCTGGAGTCCTGTTGGTGTAGCTACAGAATACATAAAAAATACCATTGTACTTCGAAATTTTAAAAAAACCGTATTGCCTGCACTTTCTGAAAGGTCAACAATTATTATTGATGGAATTAGCTATGAAGATGATCTCACCTCTGGTGGTGCTGCCGATTTACCTGATGCTCTTTTAGGAAAGGTTAAATCTTTAGATTATAAAACCTTAAGATATCCTGGTCATTATAGCTGGGTTCAAGATCAGTTATCAAATTTAGGAAATACCACAAATGCAATTCACTTTTTACAACAAAAAATGGAAGCTGCAATACCTCATTTAGAAAATGATCTTATTGTACTTTATGCCGCCGTTGAAGGTTTAGATTCTGAAGGAATTATTCAACGTAGAGAAATATCAAATCACATTTACCCTCAAACAATAGGTTCTTATAAATTAAGAGCCATTCAAACCACAACGGCCGCTCCAATGGTTGAGGCCGCACATTTTTTA
>Ga0193963_1000121_pt1 | contig 38887 bp, 40 predicted proteins | sample FB_6_MG_FD_140359 | JGI IMG/M metagenome (GOLD analysis project Ga0193963, IMG submission 140359) | Microbial mat bacterial communities from the Broadkill River, Lewes, Delaware, United States - FB_6_MG | ecosystem: Environmental > Aquatic > Freshwater > River > Microbial mats | place: USA...
ACCCGATAAAGAACATACCGATAGCCTGCGCTATGTGATGAGCCTGCTGCACCTGCAAAAAAAGGCCGCCCAGCAAAAAGGCATGTTTGATGTTATTGGTACACGACTAGAACAAAGCCAAAAACAGCTTATTCATTTCTCAAGCACTCACGATAATATCATCGCCAATCTGGCCGATATTTATACTGATACCTTAAGTACGTTTCGCTTTCGCATACAGGTAATGGGCAATTTTGACTACCTACAACAACCGCGCATCGCCAATCAAATACGCGTGTTATTATTTTCAGGTATTCGTGCAACTGTACTATGGCGGCAGCTAGGGGGTAGCCGTTTGCATGTTATTTTTCAACGTAAACCGCTATTACATAGTGCACAAGAGCTACTAAAAACCAGCCGTTTACAAGCCTAATTATCATTTTCATGGTATTCACCCAATGACTGACCTCGATACAACTCGCGAGAGCATTAATCGCGAAACAGCAAAAATTCAATGGCAAGAGCTAGAGAAGCACTTTGCCAGCGGCGCGTTAATTTCTGTTGATCCAAGCCTTGACCTTATCGAGGCGGCCTATCAAATAACCTGCGACAACAAAACTCAAGTTGAGCAATGGATGGACAGCGCACTGCTCAAGCCCGTTGCCGATACCGAGGCGACAACCTGGCAACAAGCGAACCAAACGTTCTGGGCTGTGGTTATCAAACCCTGGATATTGATTCAACCACTGGTTGAAAAACCCTGACAAGCCCTTATTGTATGCACAATAGAGCTATTCATGGAACATATGGCCATGGGGATGGTCAGATCATGCTAATAAGTAAAACGATTATATTTCAATAGGTTATTAAGCGAGCCACTGTTACTTTATGGATAAAACACACACACTCATCACATTGAAGAACTGGTTGTCTCAGCACATTGTCGGGCAGCCCTACCTTATTGATCGCCTACTCATTGCACTGCTGGCAGATGGCCATTTATTAGTGGAAGGTGCACCGGGGCTTGCCAAGACTAAGGCCATTAAATACCTAGCCGACGGTATTGAAGGTGACTTTCACCGCATTCAATTTACCCCTGATTTGCTGCCCACGGATGTAACCGGAACTGATATCTACCGGCCACAAGAGCACCGTTTTGAGTTTCAGCCCGGCCCTATTTTTCACAACCTTGTCCTGGCTGATGAAATTAACCGCTCGCCTGCTAAGGTACAATCGGCACTGTTAGAAGCGATGGCAGAGCGCCAGATCAGTGTGGGTAATAAAACCTACGATTTGCCTGAGCTTTTTTTAGTGATGGCCACTCAAAACCCTATTGAACAAGAAGGCACCTACCCGCTACCTGAGGCACAACTGGACCGGTTTTTAATGCAAGTTAATATCGACTACCCCGATGCCCAGGCAGAAAAAGCAATCTTGCAACTCGCACGCCACGAAGCGGTGAATACAACTGCACCGCGTCCTGAGCCCATTACTCAAGCAGAGCTAATGGCTGCACGCAAGGCCGCCGCATCACTGTACAGCGCTGAGTCACTGGATGATTATATGGTGCAATTAACCATGGCAACACGAGCCCCTGAAGCCATTGATAAGCAACTTGCCCAATGGATCGAATATGGCGTTAGCCCCCGTGCCACCATTGCGCTAGATCGCTGCGCTAAAGCCCATGCATGGTTACACGATAAAGAATTTGTCAGCCCCGATGATATTCACAGTGTCATCCACGACGTTTTTCGCCACCGGCTCACACTGAGCTTTGAAGCTGAGGCACAAGGGGTTAGTACTGATCAAGTGATCGATCGGCTATTGCAACACGTGGTTGTTGTATAAAGGCAGCATCTCTAAAGGCAACGCCCATGCACACGAACCACCGCTTTCTTCTGGATAAACTAGTCATAACAAGCCTCAGCCGCCGGGGAGTACCCTATGAGCGGTGAGCCCAATGGCGCCTATATCGAACTAGCAACCTTGCTGAACTTGCGCCACAGCGCCAAATATTTGCAACTGCACAGACAGCAGCACAGCAAGGCGCTACTCAGTGGTAGCCACCGCAGCCGCTATTTAAGCCGTGGTATGGAGTTTGAAGAAGTTCGCCAGTACCAACCCGGCGACGATGTTCGTTCAATTGATTGGCGAGTCACTGCGCGCACCCAACTGACACATACCAAACAATACCAGGAAGAAAAAGAAAAACCTGTTATTACCTTTGTCGATCAGCGGCCTTCGATGTTTTTTGGTAGCAAACCTTGCTTTAAATCCGTCTACGCCTGCCACCTTGCCGCATTAATCAATTGGGCAGCCTTAGCGCAAGGGGATCGTACCGGTGGTTTAGTAGCAGGTATTGATACCTATGCGGATATCCGCCCTGCGCGCAGCCATAAAACATTAAACCGTTGGCTACAGCAGCTGGTTGATTTTAATCACCAGTTAACTCCCTCAGCGATCAGTACACCAGCGCTGTCACTGCGACAGTCACTAGAGCCACTACAACGCATTGCCAAACCGGGCAGCACCGTATTTATTATCAGTGACTTTAATGGTTTAGATAAATCCGCAGAAGAAATATTGTTTAAACTCTCAAGACATTGCCAGGTTCGCCTATTATGGGTGATTGATCAACTTGAAATCAGGCTACCACCTGCTGCAACACTTGCCATTAGTAATGGCACCAAACGTACGGTAATTAACACACAAGAGCAGATCTGTGAGGCTTACTATCAGTCTTATCAGCACATGCATGAGCGTTTAAAACAGCTCGCTGATAGATTAGCAATAACGCTGATTATGGCGCAGCTTCAACAATCACCTACCGAACTATTGAATGAGATTTTTAGTCGTCACCGCTCATCGCACCACCCTGCTCACACACTGAGGGGGCAATAATGGGTGCTGATGTGCTGACTGAATTAAAAGATATACACCTGCCTGAGGCCGTTAGCTGGTGGCCGCTTGCATTGGGCTGGTGGTTATTAGCTTTTTTGCTGGTTGTTATCATTGCGCTGTTTGTCGTTTATCATCGCTATAAAACACGCAACGCCTACCGGCGACAAGCCCTGTTATTACTGGAACAACACCGACAACAGTGGCAGCGCGATCAACAACATCAACACACTCAGCACGCCTTATTAACACTGCTTAAACGTGTGGCCTTAACACTCTACCCCACGCAACAGGTCGCTGGCCTTTATGGTCAGGCTTGGGTTGACTTTCTTAATCGTCAAACCAAAACGGCCTACTTTGATAGCACCCTATCACACACCTTAATACAAGGCCGCTATAAGCCGGACTCAAGTGCAGATATAGAGCATTTATATCAAGCCTGCCGCTTGTGGATAAAACATCATGCGCGTCCCAAGGGGGTCACATGATCACACTTGAATGGCCTTGGATATGGTTGGCATTACCACTGCCATACTTAATTTATCGGTTTTTCCCCGCTGCTGAAAAAAGTACGCAAGCCATTGTTGCGCCATTTTTTGCACGCGTAGCACCGTTTGCAGATACCACTCAACACAAAGCAACACCACGGTTACCTATAGCCATACTAGGCCTTATCTGGCTATTATTTTTAACCGCCTGCGCAAGACCTTTGTGGGTTGGTGACAGCATAGGCCTACCCAGTAGCGGGCGCGACTTATTAGTCGCTGTCGATATTTCCGAAAGTATGGAAACACAAGACATGCTCGTCAATGGCCAGTATCTCAATCGTGTGACAGTTGTTAAACGCGTTGTTAGCGATTTTATTAGCCGCCGTAGTAGCGACCGTATTGGGCTGGTTTTGTTTGGAACACAAGCCTACCTGCAAACCCCGCTCACATTCGACCAACAAACCGTTGCACGCTTTCTAGAGGACGCAAGGCTTGGGTTTGCCGGTAATCGTACAGCCATTGGCGATGCCATTGGCTTATCGGTTAAACGATTACAAGACCGCCCACAAGATAGCCGAGTGGTTATACTATTAACCGATGGTGCTAATAATGCAGGTGAAATCCCCCCGCTACAAGCCGCCGAGCTCGCAAGCCAAGCAAACGTTAAAATTTATACCATTGGTTTAGGTGCCGACGAAATGCTCGTGCGTGGATGGATGGGCAACCAGCGGGTTAACCCTTCATCAGATCTTGACGAGGATGTTCTCAAAGCGATCGCCAGTAAAACTGGTGGGCGTTACTTTCGCGCCAGAGATACACAACAACTCGCCGATATTTACCAGCAACTCGATGCACTGGAGCCCGTAGAGCAGCAGCAACAGCAGCACCGTCCACAACGTTCACTATTTATGTGGCCATTGGGCATAGCATTACTGCTCAGCATATTACTGTGGCTAGCGCTACACGGGCGCACGCAATTTTATGCACTGAAACACAGCCTCACAACAACTAAAAAAGGCGCATCCCATGATTGATGCACTGGCTCAATTTCATTTTATTCGCCCACTGTGGTTGCTGGTAATAATTCCACTGGCCGGTATTATTATTGCGCTGTGGAAATACCAGCAAAAAAATACGGGATTTGAGCGCCTTGTGGGCGCGGAGCTTATGCCCTATTTAACAACAGGCAATAGCACGCAACCCAGCCACTGGCCGTTGTATGGTCTGGCTTTTTTGTGGTTATTAACCAGTATTGCGCTTGCAGGCCCAACGTGGAAGCAACGCGCCCAACCCGTGTATCAGTCCACTGATGCGCTAGTCATTGTACTGGACTTATCACCGAGCATGCTGGCCCAAGATCTACAACCCTCGCGCATTGATCGCGCGCGCTATAAAATACGCGACCTCCTCGCACAACGTAAAGAGGGGCTAACGGCACTGATTGCCTACGCAGGAGAGGCCCATGTTGTCACTCCATTAACCGATGATATCAGCACTATCAATAACCTCTTACCGACGCTTTCTCCAGGGTTACTTCCTATTCCTGGCAGCAATATAGAAATGGCCGTTGAAATGAGCGTACAGCTTATCAGTGATGCGGGGTTGTCTCAGGGTCAGCTCATATTGATTACCGATGGTATTGATAGTAGTGCTGAGAGCGACATTAAACGCGCACTAAATAAACGCTTTAACTTATCTATTTTAGGCGTAGGTACCGCCGAGGGGGGGACAATTCCCTACCAGCAAGGGGAATTAAAAACCTCTACCGGCGAGACGGTTATTGCACGGCTGAATAATCAGCAGCTCCAACAAATAGCCAGTGATAACGGCGGTATTTATACCGGTATTCAAGCCGGTGAACGTGACGTTAACGCACTGGCCACACGTTTTAATAAGCACCCGCAAGAGCGCAAAACCACAGTGAGAGAATACGATCAGTGGCATGAGTTTGGCCCTTACCTGTTACTGTTTTTACTGCCATTGCTAGCCATGAGCTTTCGGCGTGGCTGGCTGTTGGGGCTATTGCTACTGCCGCTATATCCTGAAACCTCATATGCTATAAATTGGCAGGATCTGTGGCTTAATAACGACCAGCGGGCACAGCGCGCCTATCACAATAACGACACCGAACAGGCAGCAAAACAGTTTCAAAACAAACGCTGGCGCGGTGCGGCTGAGTATAAAAATGGCAACTACCAAGCCGCTCTAGAGGACTTTTCTAACACTGAGAACCCACAGGCCATTGATTACTATAATAGTGCCAATGCCCATGCTCAATTACAACAATTTGAACAGGCATTAAAAGCGTATGAACAAGCATTGAAAATCGACCCTAACCTAAGTGATGCTGCGTTTAATCGCGATATGATTAAAAAACTATTAGAACAGCAGAACGCACAAAACCAAGACCCACAACAGGGTGAAAATCAAGAGCAAGATAAAAGCCAAGATCAACAACAGTCAGCTAATGAGCAAGGCTCGAAAAATGATAGCTCGCCCGATAATAGCGAGGCAAATCAAAACGCCAACAACCAGCAGCAATCAGGCCAACAAGACACCCCAGAGCCCAACGAAGAACAGCGCGAGCAAGCACAAAAAAGCGCTCAACAAGATGATACGCAAAAAGAACAAGCACAAAAGGATCAACAAAGCGCTGAGCAAGCACAAAAAGAACAACAGTCTCAGCAAGCTGAGGCCTCAGCTGACGATACACCACTAGAAGCTAATGCCGCAGCACAAGATACCCAGAAAACAGAAGAACAGCAACAAGCCTTAAACCAATGGTTACGCAAGATCCCCGATGATCCCAGTGGTTTATTGCGGCGTAAATTTGAATACGAATTTAGAAAACGCCGAAAAGAGTACAGACAAGGTAAGTGGGCACCGCCTGAAAACAATGCCCACCAGCGCTATTAACCTTTATATTGATTAACGAACCGACACCGATTATGACTTATCGACAGAGTATCTTCGCCCTTTTCTTGATCAGCTCATGCTGGTTTAACACTGCAATAGCCCAGGAATTTACAGCTACTGTTAGCAGTACCTCTATTGGTATTAATGAATCAATATTGTTAAACATTCGCCTTGAAGATAATAAGCGCATCTCCACCCCTGATTTTAATACATTGAACCTTCAATTTGATATTTTATCCAACTCGCGAGAAACACAGCGCAGTATCATTAACGGCAAGCAAACCTGGGTCGGTGAATGGCAGTTGCTACTATCCCCAAAAGAGGCCGGCGATTTAGTGATTCCTTCGTTTTCTTATCAGCAGCTATTTACTGAGGCAATTACGATTCATGTCAGTGATAAAAAGACCGAACATAAAGCCCCAAAAGATAATATATTTTTGCAGGTAAACTTGGACAAATCTACACTCTATGTACAAGAGCAATTATTGGTCAGCGTTAAGCTACACACGCGCGTCCCTCTCAATGACTACACAGTTGAAGAACCGAAATTACCAAATGCCGCTATTGAACAGGTGGCTGAAAAAAAATACCGCAGTAATATTAACAATAAAGCCTACACAACATTAGAAATTATCTACGCTATTTACCCGCAACAAAGTGGCCAATACACACTGCCAGCACTTAACTGGCAAGTACAACAAGCATCGGGGCGCCGCGGTTTATTAAATCATAATATCGGGCGATTAAATCAGCGAGAATATACCATTACCAGTGAAGAGCATACTATCGAGGTACTACCCGTACCCGCTACATTTGCCGCCACACACTGGTTGCCTGCAACAACAGTAACACTGAGTGAAAAATGGAGCCAGAGCTTGCTACAGGCAAAAGTGGGCGAGCCTCTACAGCGCGAGATTATTATTCACGGCCAGTATCTCAGCAGCGCACAGCTACCGACTATTATCTTAGAAAAACAACCCGGTTTTAAGTTTTATCAAGACCAACCCACCTTAAATGAAGATAAAACAGAACAGGGAATTAATGCAACGCGCTCTGAGCACTATGCTATTGTGCCGACAGCCGCAGGCACCTACACCTTGCCGGCTGTCAGTGTACAGTGGTGGGATATTCATACTCAACAAATACAAACCGCAACACTGCCTGAACAAACCGTTATTGTAGGTAGCAGCCCTTTAACCGCAAACCCAAATACAACAACGGCAATTGATACCACAGATGCAATCACTCCAGCGCCTCCTTTAGCGATGGCGCCAACAGTATCAAACAATCCATTTTGGCAGTGGCTCAGTATTGTTTTTGCCGTGCTTGCACTAACGTTTTTATATTTGTGGCAGCGCGCCAAACGCACACTACCGGCACCAACACCCGTACATAATCCGGTATCTCAAAGCATTAATGAAGCCACCGCTTTTAGTCATTTATCTGCTGCGGCAGCACAAGAAAATTTCACAGAACTACGCCGCACAACTATTATCTGGGCACAAGTTTTTCTCAATAATAAACGCATCGCAAGCCTTGCGGATATTACCCGGCAACTACCTCAACTGCACAGTATATTAATGGGTTTAGATAACCAGCTCTATGGTGGTGCGCAACAATCATCAAACTGGCACGCTAAAGACCTTGTAACGGCTATTGAGCACGCGAGAGCACAAGCCAAAAACCACCCAAAAACACCGCGAGAGCACCTAGCACCACTGTACCCTTCGTAAATGATTTACAACCATCACCAAGCTGGTTATGCTGGTAAGGTGGTGTTGTGATCTTTATGTTGCAATGCAAAAAAAATAAATTGCAATTACTTAACAGACAACATTCAGTAATACCCAATAGCATCAAACAACACCCATGCAATAATGATTAACCAAGATACGCTTACAGGATACGCTTAAAAATACATTTAAAAGATACTCTCATAAGGTCACTGTTATGAACATCGTCTCACGTTACTCATCGCGGTTATTAGTTCTATTAATTAGCGTTAGCGCGGCCACTCAAATCTATGCTAATTCTGCCATTGATGGCCAATGGAAAACCATCGACGATAAGACCAAACTGCCTAAAAGTATCATAGAAATTTTTACAAAAGATGGCAAAGTTTCCGCAAAAGTGTTGCGAGTACTCAATCCAGACACACCCAACCCAATCTGTAGCCGCTGCAAAGATGAGCGCAAGGATCAACCCATTGAAGGTATGACGATAATGTGGGGGCTTTCAGCGAAAACAAATGGGAAATGGAGTGGCGGGAAAATTCTCGATCCTAAAAAAGGTAAAATCTATCAAGTGAAATTGCGCAGTATTGAACAGGGCCAAAAATTGAAAGTCAGAGGTTTTCTTGGCACTGCACTCATAGGTCGCACTCAAATATGGGAGCGTATGCCGTAGCCTATAACAACAGTCTATAACAACAGCTTATAACAACAGGAGCAACCAAGGCTGATACTTGGCTGCTTACTGGTATCGCATTATTCAACTGCCGCGCAATTAGCGCGGCTATGGGAACTAAAGAGTTACTCAATCTGGCTAAGCAAACCCTTTAAACGCTCTTTATTCATAACAAAGCTATCGCCGAGTGCATTAGCATCAGCCTGAATAGCGCTTAGGTTGGTCGGTTTACCGACAACCACCACACCCACCATACCCATAACAGCATGGGGTAGGCACTGATAAATGTAGACGCCTTCTTTATCAAAACTCACCGATGTTTTCTTGCTAAAATCGCCCTTCCAATTTGGCGCACCCTCAGGAATTAAAGCCGGTATGGATTCACTGTTATGCCCCATATCAGTAGGTTCAAAGTGAACGGTATCACCAGGAGCAATCGTGATTAACCCCGGCTCAAATACCATAACACCCGCAGTGCCCGAGTTTTTCATATGTACAGTATGCTCAGCGGCAACGCTATATTGCGCGTATAAACATACCAATAAGCCCATAAAAATAGTCTGTAGTTTCATTGTGATGCTCTCGTAGATTGTAGTGAATTGACGATGTATTATTGCTCTATCAATAATGCATAGGCCGCTACCTTGGCTTTCTTCAGAGAAGTACAACTACTGCATATTAATGAGAATGGTTATTATTTAAAATAAGACTTTAGATGTACAATGGCCGTTTTGTCGTATTACTGTGCCAATTCTGTCTACATGCGGTCTTTATTATGCGCCGGCTTCATCTTCTCACGAAAAGAGAGCCACAACGCTATCGATAAACTCACTACGCTAAACCAGCCTAGGCTGTAGACTAAACCAATAGCCGTACCCTCATTGGCGCATATCAGCGTAATACTGAGAGCCAAACATGCATAACCTGACGCGCGCACTATACGGGCACGACGTTGTGAAAAAGGCCAATGCGGCAATAACTGCTGTAAATGGCGCTTCATTGAAAAACACAAAAAACTCGTACCCAAAAGCATCAAAGCAACGGCTAATAACATTACGAGGCCACCACTGCTGATGATAAATCAGGCCTTGGTAAACGCCGTTGCTGCCGAGTCTTTAAACGATAAGCTGCTATAGCAAAAATACTCGCAGTACACAAAGCGGTCATATCAAAACTTAAGCGCACCCAATCATTATTGATCACACTATTGATAATATGCCTATCCGTTGTCAGTGCATTAATAATCGGTAGCAGACTAAAAACAGCCGCTCCCGCCCAACACTGCTCGCTCCAGGCTTGCTGCGGTTTGCGCAGTAGTGCGTGTAGAAAGCACGCCCCCCATGTAATAAATAAACAGTGCATCTCCCATTGGCCACGGTGTTCAATCCCTAGAGGAAGGAGTCGGTTCGCCCAAAAATACGCCGCAATAGCAATAGGTAGGCCTGTAATAGTACCGGTATTGATGACCTCGACAAATCGATAACCTCGGCCATTATTGATATTCGCTGTTTTAGATCGGCGTTTCACTACCCAATAAATCGCCCCAGTCGCTACCATACCCGCCCCTAACAAACCCGATAAAAAATACAACCAGCGCAACAGCGGGCCAGCAAATAAACCTTCGTGCAGACCGATAAACACCCTCGCAACCGCAGCTGGGGCATTGTGATGAGCCGGTTTTATCGTGAGTAATTCACCACTGACACCATCAAAGACAAGCCCTTGATCGGCCGATGAAACCGTTGTCTGCCGATAGGCAATCACCCGCGCATTGGTATCGTTTGGCTGATGTACCTCAACATACCGCACACTCGCATCCCCCCAGTGTTGTGCAATCTGTGCAGCAATAGGCCCCATTGCCGCCAGCGGTGCGGGCTGTTGTGCCGAATCAATGCTAAAGCGCCCTCTTGATTCCCTAATGGCATCAGCGGCGTTATCGCGATCAAAGCCATAGCTACCTAATGTCACCAGTGGCATCCAGGTCGTCAGCATAAAAATTAAGCCACTGTAGGTAATCATCAACTGAAATGGTAATGAAACAACACTAAGCAAATTATGCATATCTAGCCATGAACGCCGCCCCTTGTGAGAACGAAAAGTAAAAAAATCTTTAAAAATCTTCTTGTGAACAATAACCCCCGTTACCAAACCGATAAACATTACAAAAGTAACAATACCAATAAAGCGATAGGCTGTACTTGTGGGTAAATAATGCAAAATATAGTGCATTCGATACAGTGCCTGCCCGCCGCCAGTGGCTCTTGGTTTCTCAGCCAATGGCAGACCCGTAGCATTATTCAGGATTTCAGAGTGACGCTCTGGGCGCTGTTCTTTAGTCGTGGCTGGCATCTCCCAAAATATTTTTAACTGTGGCGTTTGGCGATCACTTGTCGGGAAAATACGCCATAGGCTAGCCCCATTTGCCTGCGCGCTTAAACGTGCCGTCGCTACGCTGAGTTGCTGATCAAAAGGCACTGTCGGGCTGGGGTTAAGCTCGGGCTTCATCCAATGATCTATTTCTGTATCAAAGTAACCCAGCGTTCCGGTGATAAACATAAAGTACATCACCCAGCACAAAATCAGGCCAGCCCAGGTATGCAGCCATGTCATGGATTGCCTAAAAGTACCTTTCACAAGCCCACCTCAAGCCAGTGAAGGCACCAAGCGCCTGTACTGGTCAGCACAATAGATGCCCCCAAAACAAACCACAACCGACGCAGGGATTTAACCGCAAAGCTCCACAGCACAATAAGTAGATAAACAAGAAAACTCAGCAGTGTTGCTGTTGCTGTCGCTTCGCTTTTGGGCAGCGGTAAAAGAAACGATAACAGCACACCTGTAGTATTGGTTAATACAAACCCTAAGACCACCGCCGCAAAAACCCGCATCACTACCGCCAAGGTACGGTTTTCTGCTACATTTACTGCTTTAGTCAATGAACTTGCTAGGCTTTCTGTCATGTTAAAACACACGCAATTGAGAATGATACGCAATTGTGATTGAAGACAGGCTATTTTTCCAGTATTTTTGTCGCTAAATGGTTAGATCTACTCTTATTAATTCCACATAGCTCTCCTTTTGCGACATGTACTGCTCCAATACCTTATGTATAACTGGTCGCTATTTTTTGCCCGTTAACAGTAAACCGTTAACATAGAGGTCAATATGAGTAGATCTTGAGTGTAGAGACCATTATTATCTTCAAGACCCTATCAAAACAGGCTCCTTTCAATATTACTATCCATAACAGGTGAAAAATACCAAGAGAGTGACTATGGCAGAGTTAAGTATTATCAGTGTGCTGGCGGCAACAATAATAGGTATGGTACTGGGTGGTTTATGGTATTCACCGTTATTATTTGGCAACGCATGGATGAAATGCATAGGTAAAACACCAGAGACACTTGGCAGCCAAACGGCCCCCATGATCGGCAGTATCATCGCTAGTGCTATGATGGCGATAGGTGTGTCATTACTGTTTTATATCGCTAATGTCACAGAGGTAAAAACAGCGGTCAGTATCGGGGCTATTTTAGGCTTATTAGTTATCTTCCCTGCCCTGCTCTCGGATAATTTATTTTGTGGTTGGGGTAACCAACTACTGCTGATTCAGGCAGGCTATAGAGCAATTAGTGTCTTTTTGATGTGCTTGGCCACATACTTTACCTAGTGGTATTACTAACTAATAGCCAGATCAAATAAACGCATCATTAATCTAGGGGCAGTATCGGCCTTTATCTATAGAAATTACAGGCATTACAATAAACGCAAACAATATGACTAGGTATATTTTATTATTAAGAGCGATAAATGTAGGTGGTAAAAACCTACTACCAATGAAAGAGCTGCGCACGGTTTTAGAAAAAGCAAACTATAGCAATGTCAAAACCTATATTCAAAGTGGCAACGTAATACTTGACGCACCTAAAAACCCAGAGAAGGAAATAAAAGCCTTAATTGACACTAACTTTCATTTTATTCCTGAAATAATGGTACTCACTGCCACAGCATTTAGCGCTATTGTACTAAACAACCCCTATTCAGAATACGAAGGAAAGCGAGTCCATATCTACATATGTAAACAGTGCCCCACACTACAGGTTGAAAAAACGCAACATTTGGCAGCAGACACTGAGCAGTATACCTTAATAGATAAGGTATTTTACTTATATGCACAAGATGGCATTGCTCGCTCTAAATTAGTCGCCAATATTGAAAAATGCCTAGGCGTTGCTGCAACTGGCCGCAATTTAAATACTATTAACAAGTTGAATGCGATGATAGATAATATTGACTAAATAATATCATTAGTGATCCTGCTACAATGTTAACCATAAAAAATCAATCATATTGAGTCTGTGTTTTTTATAGTTGTAAATTAATTAATTCACCGAGAGTTTTCATTGCATCAATATAGCGAGGCTCCTCTTGATAAGTGGCAAAATTTATGCGCAAACAATGCTTAAAACGTTCATCACTGGCAAATAAACTGCCCGGTGCAATACTGATTTTACGTTGATGTGCCTGCTCGAAAATAAGATCGCAATTAACATCTTTTGGAAAACTGATCCATTTTAAAAAGCCACCTTGTGGGTGAGAGACACTAAGCTCGCTGGGCCAATATCGATCAATGGCATCTTGTAACAATCTATGGCGCTGGTAATAGGTTCGTCGCACCCGCCTCAAGTGTCGCTCGTAGCGATTATCCTCAAGAAATTGCGCTACACTGCGCTGCATCAACCCCGGTGATGCCATACTCGTCACATATTTAAGGTAGTTTATTTGATCAAAATAACGGCCAGCCAAGACCCAACCAAGACGCAGATTAGAATCCATGGTTTTAGACAGGGATGTACAATAAATAACACGCCCATCACTATCAAGGCTTTTTAATGAGGCCGGGCGCTGCTCAAAATAAAGCTCGCCAAAGGCATCATCTTCAATTATCGGCAGATCATATTGGCTTGCCAAGCGCAATAGTTTTTTTCTTTGCGCAAGCGGCATACAAAACCCCATTGGGTTATTGTGGCTGGGGTTTAGCAGCATAGCCTTAATAGGCCATTGCTTGAGGCTCGCTTCTAGTAACCTTAGATCAATACCTTCATCATCACGAGCGGGTATTTCGAGCACTTTCATCCCCAAGGCCTCTATACATTGCAAATTGCCATAAAAACACGGAGTTTCAACAACAATGACATCCCCCGCTTGCGCTACGGCTAACAATGCTAGGCTAATCCCCTCTTGAGCGCCATTGGTCACGATAATATCATCTGCTGATATAAAAGCGCCAAAGCGTCGAGCCAATTGCTGCCTCAATGCCGGTAAACCTGGCGGTTGTACATAATAGCTATTAGGGGTATCGCTGCGAGCAGAGCGATAAGCATCTTGTGCGATTTGTTTATAGAGCTCTCTGTATGCCGGAAACTGGATAGCCGGGTGGGCACTCCCTAATGGCACACGCGAGGAGTCAGTCGCCGCAGCCACTACTTTTAGCGATGTTGCTCCCAGCTTAACATCTCGCGGCTCTGGCTGAGGGTTAGCTGTCTCAACCACCCCTTGACGAGCCACGACAAAACCACTGCGGTTTTGTGGCTCAATAAGCCCCTGATCTTCTAACAGCATATAAGCCTTGATCACTGTATTTTTACTAACACTCAACTGCTGGCTAAGACTACGCAGTGAGGGCAGCATGCTACCTGGGTGAAGTTGGTGGCTGGCGATTTGCTCACCGATAAAATTGACGACTAGTTCATATCTTTTCATGGGTACAATTTAGCATTAATTTAGCAATTTTGACCAACCTTATTGATCTGTACCTGTTCATTAATCGATATTCTGGGCCTGTCTTCTTGTCGATAATTCAGCGACAGTAGCCCTACACACATACCGTCACTAAATGATGAATGCAATAGACACACCTGTTGCTTCATCTGGTGGCCAATGATACAGCCACTTACCGACACACGATGGAATCTTTTATGGTTAAGCCTCACTCGTTCGCATCACTCACTGGTGTAGTGCCACTGATGTTTGTGGCCCTCTGGAGCACCGGGTTTATCGGTGCTAAATACGCACTGCCTTATATCGAGCCGTTTAACCTACTATTGGTACGCATGCTGATTACGCTTGTCGTGTTTGGGGCATTAATGGTTGTGTTTCGCGCAGCTTGGCCATCGCGTTTACAAATACAGCACCAACTGGTTGTTGGCTCATTAATTCACGCCGCTTACCTTGGCGGTGTATTTGCGGCTATTAAACTACAGATGCCAGCAGGTGTCGCCGCGTTACTGGTTGGTCTACAGCCACTGCTCACCGCATTAATCGCATGGTTAGCACTAGGTGAACGCCTGCATTTGCGTCAATGGTTGGGTTTATTATTGGGGCTTGCCGGTGTATCGATGGTCTTACTCCAAGGGCAAGATATAGACTCGTTTACGATTCATTCATCAGCATTAATTGCGGTTGTAGTCGCCTTAGTGGGCATTTCAGTAGGCACATTTTACCAAAAGCGCTTTGGTAGTGGTGTAGACCTTATTTCTGCCTCTTTTTTTCAATACCTCGCCACGGCCTTCTGGATGGCGCTATTGAGCTTTCTGTTTGAAGATCAATCGATACAGTGGCACCCTCAGTTAATCGGCGCTTTGCTATGGCTTGTGTTTGGCCTGTCTGTCTCTGCGATACTGCTATTAATGTATATGATTCGCGAAGGCGAAGCGGCTAAAGTGGCCAGCTATTTTTATCTAGTGCCACCATTGACCGCACTAGAGGCTTGGTGGCTATTTGATGAAACCTTTGGCATTGGTGCTATGATTGGGTTATTGCTCACTGTGATCGGTGTGTTTATGGTGTTAAAATTGCCTCGTAATCAGCGTGTATCGGCAACGGTAGCTATCGAGTAGGCAAATTTAAAATGCCATTTCCTATGTTGCTGAGCATACTTGTAAGTGACGGAGCTTGCCTAAATACTACGAAAATTGACATAGTATCTATATACATGCAAATAGGTGATATAAAAAGCTGTTTTGAATGACCTACTTGAAGTTTTGTAAGAAGCACTTGCCTTTGACTTAGATATGAAGTCTGTTGTACCGTTCAAAATCAACCCAACTACCCTATGAAAACATAGCAGAGAAATATTAAATCATTATAGATGCACACCAAAAAACTGATGGCAATAAAAATAGGGAATATAATGTTGGCGTCTCACACCATTCAACCTAGTAATTAGGTGTGCTATCTTCTATTAGTGCAATCAGTACACTATTTCGATATCAATAATTTTTCAAAAAATCTTTGTCGTGGCAGAACTGAATTACTAACCATACTTCTGCTATTATATAAATCTCATACTAACCAACTAGGAATAAAAATGAATAAATTATTAATAGCAATATTTATTTATTTTTCGTACCAAAGTGCAATAGCTGAAATTGTAACAGCGAAAGTCACGGGGGTGGGTTGCCATAATGACTCCGCGATATGCTTTGCTTTAATTGACAAAACAGCTGGCGTCGATAATTGCAGAAACACATCTATTCGCTGGGAAGGTGAGAGTGACACAAGCCCTAGTAATTCTTTAAACGCTAACAAAATATTTTCTGCTCTTATGTTAGCACAAGCAACCGGACAGTACGTAACTTTCTCCACGTCAAAATGCTTTTCTCTACAACCAGAATTTCCAGCAATCGACTGGCTGTATATTGGTACATCACACTAAAGTTGGCATATGCAAATAAACCTAAGGCCATACAATGTTTAAGACGGCAAGCGTGTCTAAATATGCCGATAAATATTGCGTAAAGTATATAAAAAGTACGATACCAAATTTACGCCCTGTTGAGATCAGGCAAAAACCAAACAGAAATTGCGACGATTCTTAATTAATAAAAATTAATCCTCAGCTGCGAGATTAAATGTAATATTAAGCATTAGAGGCTATTACCCATAGCAGACCCAACATTTGGTAGATCAGCGTAAAGAGGCTAAATACACCTAATTCATCAGCGACACGTTATGGGCTGATGTTGTACGTTTGCTTAAGCAGGCGTGGAATTTAAAGCAAACTAAGCTTTGGCTGAAAGAAGAATATACCATCTAGATTAGTCATGGTACTTTTATCAATGCATTTTTCAGGATAAATGGTCCTGCAACCGCCTTCTTTTACTTTTCTCACAATTATTCATTTTGGACGTGTGAATTGAATGAAAGCACTAATGGCCTTATTCGACAGTACTTTTTTAAGAACATAGATTTTTCCATTACCAATTAGAAAGAGATAAACCAAATAACAGATAACTTAAATAATCAACCAAGAATGTGTATAGGCATAAAAATACCGAATCAAACATTGTTAGACACTAACCCATCTGCTGCATTGTCGAGTTAAATCCACCAAGAAATAAAATATTGGCACCCTACTTTACTCGGCTCAGCGATAAAGTGTGATATCTTTAGTTTGTATGAAAAGCATACTATTTTTAATACTAATAGATATTTTTTGAAAGAATCATTACCGTAGCACTTTTTATTTGCCTGGAGTTTGAAATGCAAAAAACAATAGTAATATTGCTACTGTGTATTGGTTTCTTTGTGCCAAAATCTATCGCAGACTGGAACCAACTCCCGCCTAACTATATTTTGTATAAATACAATGACGTCTATCAAAGACAAGCCCATAATGCATATGATTATGGTCACGACTGGATTTCTAATTTTGACAATGGCATTTACAATGTAGAGATTGATATCAGAAATCATAACCCATACGATGGCCAGCAAGACTGGAAAGTACGTCATGACGCACATGGTGGTGAAAAAAATATTTGTGGTGCCACGTGGAATCAAAGTTTTAAAGTGTGCTTGCAAGATATTCGGTCTTGGCATGACCAACACCCAAACCACTTTCCTATTACGATAGTGATTGACAAGAAAGATGAATGGGATCACGATGATGATCGCAAACCACACAATTTTGATTGGCGTCTTGAGAAAGAATTAGGTAAGGAAAATATTTTTCGGCCCGCTGATTTAAAAGCTGATTATTCCACATTGCGCGAAGCTGCTTTTAATGGAGCTTGGCCAACACTAAGAAGCTTATTGGGAAAGTTTATTATTATTATTACCCCCCACGAAAGCTGGAATGAATCAAGGAAATATGCAAATGAAAAAAAAGCGGCCGAATATGTTAGAAAGCAAGGTGTGAATGCTCTAGCTTTTGTATGTCCACGAGGACATGTGGATGAAATATATAACATTGTCTCAGGGTTTTCTTATGAAGACTCTGGCTGGGTAGTTTGCTTTAATCATAAGGAAGATCAAATAAATGGTGATGCTGGTTATGGAAATGGCTTGAGATTGCGCCAAGCCGGATATATTTTACGGGTGTGGAATGTGAATTCATGGTTGGATTATAACCGAGCAGTTCATCATTCTCTGGCTAACTTCATTGCTGTTGACAATCCAATCACAAATTCATATGTTGCAGCACCAGAAGGTTTTTATGGTTCTGGCATTCCACCATTATTGCCGATAGTCGGCCACCCCATGATGTTAAAATAACCTTAGGGTCGGTAAATTAAAATTACGACAAAAATTATCATATATTAACTAACATCTAGCACTAAGATCACACTGGCTAAAATAAATAAGTACAAAGCTTAGTATCTAAATTAATACTTAAGATATAAAGTAACACTCAATACCTAAATGACCGCCCATTATTATTTTACCAGCTTAACATCAAATGCCCCATCTGGCTGGGTCGCAAAAATACATTCGCTTCCTGGCAGGCACTCACTGATATGAGGCACATTCGCAGAAATTTTTCACACTGAACCTGCCGGTAAAATCGTTTGCGTTTCTGGTTTTCCCGGCTCATAGTGTCGAGCTGTCCCTTTAACAACAATACCCACATAACTGTGAGAGTGAATATGGGGGGCCTGTTGTAAAGTCGCCCTTTACATTAGCCTGTGCTCGCCCGCCGGGTAGCTCTTTCCATTTTATGTCGCTAAAAGGCGTGTGCATTGTACTCTTAGCCTCATCATGACTGTGCGCTGAGCCAGCTATGGCTGCTGTTGTCATAGCACCTAGTACAGTATAGAGAGCGGCTGCACTCACACTGTGGGCCAATAATCGAAAGCCATGATGGCCTATTGGTTTTAACCAAGGTGAATACACTGATATATTTCACTTGATAATAACACCCCGATTTTAGGGGTATTATTACGTTTTGCTATTTTGCAATCATCATACTTGCCGCAAATAACATCGCTGATGCGGCACCTCTATAGAGTAACTTTTGGGCTCTAATACCTGATAAGGCTTGCCTAACCGCTAGTGCACCCAAAATAAATAAAGCGCCAACTGATAACAATACTAAAATGGTTAAGGGCACTAAACTCAACGCCCACTGTTGTATGGTAATCTGGTCTAATTCTATAATTATAGGCAAAAGTGCGAGATAAAACCCTATTGTCTTAGGATTTCCTATGGTAATTGTAAAACCCGATAATCCTGCGGCAAAAAGATCTTTAGACGAATTTACCTGTGTAATATTAAGGGACTGATGTTTAGTATTCCAAAATATCCAAGCCAAATAACACAAATAAATTGCGGCCCCATACTTCACAATAAAAAACACTTCGTTAAAATTGGTTGTTATAACTGCCAAGCCAAACACTGCAAACGATAAATAAAACAAATCACCGATGATTAACCCAGCTAACATGACAAAACCCGATGTCGCACCGAAGCTAATACTGCGAGCAATCAACGCCGTCATACCTGGCCCTGGAATAGCCGCTGCAATGGCAAGCGCAATAGCGTAGGGTAAAATCTGCGAAAATCCTAGCATAAAGTTCCTCTAAGGCTTTATTGGCCACATTAAAAAACCAGTACTTCATCTGCGCTATTGTATACTAGCTGTCAAAAATATTCCCGGCTATTAGTTGTAAATCCACTCATCAAATTTAAGCACTCACTTGTTGGGCAAGCAAGCTCTTTGCCACAACAATGTCTTGTACAGCAAGCCCCACCGACTTAAAAATAGTAATATGATTGTCAGAGCGCGTCCAATCTACACCAATCATATCTCCAATTTCGGTGCCAATATTAGGCGCTGACAAATAACCACATTCAACGGCATCTATAATCGCTTGTGAACTCGCCAACACAGACTCGTTACAATCGGTGTACAAATCAGCTCGCTTAAACAGCAATGAGTCTAACTCACGAAAGCCCAATGCCGACGCACCAATAGCATTAATATGCACATCGTCCTTGATATAATGGTCAAACAAAATACTCTCTCGAGCAGCCGTCGTTGTACATATTATATCGGCCTCTCCAACTGTTTTCTCTATTGTTTTACAAGGGACTACATCCACTCCTAATGCCTGCTCACCCCATCGAGAAAAGTGTTCAGCTTTCGCTATATCACGACCCCAAACGTGAACGTTTTGAATGGGCCTAATCTCACACATTGCCTTTAAGTGAGCCCTAGCCTGCATTCCTGTGCCTAAAATTGCGAGACTTTTAGCATCTGATTTCGCGAGAATGTCTGTAGCCAATGCAGAAGCGGCAGCAGTACGAATTTCAGTAATGGCCGTTGCATCCACAACCGAGAACTCGGTGCCATCATCGCTATATATTAATACAGCGCCATTGTGAGAAGGTTTAGCACCATTGAGTTGATCAAACTTAACGGTGACTGACTTGACACCAAACCCCTTATAGATACCTTCACTAATAAAAACGGGCATAGTACCCATTAAACCAAAATCGCCGCCATTCACAATGTTTCTAACAGGCTGTATCAAATGACCATTTGCTTTAATCTTAAAAGCCTCTTTTGCAAGATTAATCGCAGCTGGCATAGTTAGTTGTTCATGAACAATATCAGAATCTATATAAACCACAAACTACTCCTAAATAATTAAGACTTTAATTATATGTTTGACTTAAACATATCATCGACTAATGTCCCTGCGATATTATTCACTATATTTGACATTGTTTTTTGTGAAACACCTAATATAACCTCAAATACCTGTGCTTTATTAAAACCAGCTTGAATAAAATCGTTAATATCGGATTGATTAATTTGACCCTGGCATGTGATCACAATACGACAGAATTTTCTCAACGCCTCTAATTTAGCAGGCAATGGTGTGTTATTTTTCAATGCCGTTAGGTATTCCATAGGCACAGCATTACTCTTTGCTATAAATTGATGTGCGCACACAGTATAATCACAAGAATGGGCCATGCCGGCACAAATCCAAACAATGGCTTTTTCTTCTTCTGCTAATGAACACTCAATAAATAGTTCGTGAGCCCGCTGGTAAGCTTCTAGCAGCGTAGGAGCTTCTGCCATAACGGCACTTTGATTAGGAATAAAACCAAAATTTTTAATAGAGCTGTTCAACAAAGTCTTACTTTTTTCTGGTGCAGTTTCTAGATCATGGACTACAAAATCAGTCATTTTTATCCCTTACTAATATATCGTTATAGTTCAATCAAATTCAATCTAATAATAGTTTATTCATTTATAGCCTCAACATTAACAAACACAGACCAAAGCATTTGTATGGGCCTAACCTTTGAAATAAAGATTAAATTGTGTAGTTTAGCCGCCACCTCAGTTGTCAAAGCAGCGTCTACTTCTTTCAACGAAGCTGATTCTGCTGCAATACTGGTTGAATTTTTAAGCTCAAGATTTTTTACTGAATAATCTTTTGGTAACAGCTCTTCAATCAACGCCACAGGAGCTGGATGGGTAGCAATATTCAAACACCTTGCCGAGTTATTTTTTTCAAGAATTGCAATACCGTAATTCGGTGTATTTTTAAGGAAAGCCGCATAAAGCTCTATTTTAAGATTCATATAAAATTTATTAATGCCATGATAGGCATTTGCCACTATCGCGATTGACTCACGGTCATTTAAAATAACATCGCTAACCTCTTCGTAGGTGTTGCATAAGGTAATGCTAAATTGCTGAGTAAATTTTTCCCTCACCATTAGCTCACCAAAATAAAAAGCAGAGTTTTCACTGCTTGTTCCTTTTGGGCCAAGAGTAACAATATTAATTTTATTAATAGACCGGTCAAACGTATTAAAAAAAACTTCGTTCACAAAATTATTTATAGGTAACATAATGTGGCCTCAGCATAAATAAAAATATTAATAAAATAATACGCATTTGTCTGCAATACTAAAAATACAGGCACCTACCATATCGCTCAAAAAAACACTCTAAATTTAGCTGACTACAGTTAGCCAATCTTTAAATTTTTCAGAATTTCCTCTTTTAATATTATTGTACTCATCAATAATTATTTCTAGATTGCTGTCTCTATTGGTATTATCAAGAACATGATCATCAATCTTCAATATGGGCAATATTTCAACACCAGTACCCGTAGAAAAGCTATACTTAGCATTGTAAAGATCAGCTCTTGACAAATTAGTCTCACAACAATTTAATTTAAGTTCTTGGCATATTTCCATAACACTTTGCCGAGTTATTCCATTTAATATTCCAGCACTAACAGGTGGTGTTTTGATAGTATTTTGACTATCAACTATAAAAATATTGGAGGTTGTTGCCTCAGTACAATAACCTTCAGCATTTAGCATAATTGCATCGTCAAATCCTTGCTCCTGCGCATCGTCATAGGCCAATGCTGAGTTGACATAAACGCCTGTAATTTTTGCACAACAAGGGACCGCATTATTTGAAATTCGTTGCCATTTCGATATATGACAAGTTATCCCATTGGGGTTAACATAACTATTCATCGGCAATATGTTAATGCAGATTGTCGAACTAATACCTGAAAGTTTCACGCCAAATTTAGTGCCGGGCATAAGTGATTTTTTCAAAACCATTGGGCGAATATAAACATCTTGTTTAAAGTTATTTAACTTAATCAGGCTAATGGTAATTTGCACTAACTCTTCAACCGAATAACCCACATCAAGCTTTAATACCTCAGCAGACTGAATAAGGCGACAATAATGTTCCTGTATTCTAAAGAGGTTTAACTGATTAGCATCAGCATTCCAATAGCCACGAATACCTTCAAATATTCCAGTGCCATAGTTGAGCGCTTGATTATTAGGTAAATAATTCACCTCGCTCATTTTTTTGTATTCCCCATCAGAGAAAACAATCCAATTTTTTGCTACTGGAGAACTAACAGATTCATTATTTTTCATGCTTGCTGTCGCTTTGCCGAAATATTCAAAGCCATTTCTCTCTCGGCACATAATTCTTCTTGCCGCATATCATTTATACGCGCGGCTTTCCAACTCACCATGGCACCAGTACTAATAAGCCCGCCAATATCACCACAACAAATAGAAACATCAATCATTAAATGATTTTTAATTTTTTGAGCTAGTGCGTTTAAGCGGTTAATATCTGTTGTTTCTGAGCTGTGCTCCAAAATTATATTCAACTTATCTTTATCGTTAATTCTATTAATTTCTACAAAGTATTCATAGCAACTAGACAAACTTTCAAATATGATATTTTCAAGATCAAAAGCATAAATGGATTTTCCTTCTATTTTAATCACATCCTTTACTCGGCCAATAGGCACTATAACCCACTGATCATTCTCACTTAATTTTGCTCGAACCATATCACCTGTCTTATAACGAATAAGAGGTTTATTTCCTTTATATAAATGTGTAATAACAAGCTCACCTGACACCCATTCCTCTCCCACATCATTCACTTTTTCTAACCATGGATCCCATAACTCATAGTAATTATTAAGGGGGATAGTCTTTAGTTGATTACTGGAGTCACAAGCCGCTAAAATTGACGTTTCTTGAGAAGCATACATGCAGTTATATATTTTAGCTCCCCATACTGTACCTAGATTATTCAAACGACTAGGTGTAATTAACTCTCCCAATACAAGAATCACTTCCACACCAAGGTCTTTCACGCTAGCGCCTGTTTTTTCACAATACTTAACCATTTCTGAGGCAACCGCAGGTGTGCACACTAATGCTGTAATATTCAATTCTTTAATTAACGTAACGGCTCTAGACATACCTACTACTGGCGATCTAGGCCACATTTTAACGATAGTATGGTTTAAACTTCGAAAAACATCTTCAAATGTATCGCCTGTAGAATGCAATTCCGTTGGTCCCATAATGCCAACGATATGATTTCCATTTTCTCGTTTAAAAATATCTCGGTACTGCAAAGTAAGAAAGCTATTGTTAACCAGAGAATCAATATCATTTCTTGGGCAGGGTGTTGATGGGCCTGTTGTTCCCGTCGTTTCGTAATAAACCCATGCTTTATTCACTGGTTCTGAAGAGATATCAGCCCTTGCATTTCTCAAATCATTTTTTGTGGTAAAAGGCAGCTGTTGTATGAGATCAGATAAACTTGATGCCTCATTAAAATTTTGAGCAATAAGAGGTTTATAAAATTCAGAGCCGTTAGCGACATAGCTTAAAACTTCTTTTAATTTTTTTAATCGAAGATCATGAAAATTCGATGAAGTGATACTTCCACTCAAATACTCTTCTAAAGTATTTAGATATTTGAGTGATTCATTATGAAAATCTTGACGAAATATTGAATACATTTAGATAACCTATTTATAAAGAGGGAGGCTTCCTGTGCTTTTATTAACTTGTTTCTTGGAGCCAAAAACACCAAGACCCGAAAGCGGAAGATCCTGACTGTTTGACTTGGATAACTTTTCTTCATATTCTTTATAGGTTTTACACGATTGAGCTAAACTTGAAAAAGGCATTAGTATCATCCCTTCAGCCTGAGTCAGTGAGTGCTGCATTTCATTTAAAGATAATTGACTTGCTTTTAAAATGGGCAGCGGGCTCTTTACAACACCGGGATATATAATATCATCCAAGCTAGATACATCATGACCAACGATATCTTCAATGATTCTCCCAAAAGAAACACCAATAACACTCACTGCATTCATGGCCAAACCTAACGGTAAATTTTCATCGACAATGATCACACTTTTATGTTTTTCCCAATCAAACTTCATAAATTTGCCTTAATTTAAATGATTGTATAATACAAAAAATATTTAACATTACGGATTATCATTATTAAAAAACAATATCTCCTTGATTAAATCAATTAAAACTACACTCGACATAATCATCTATAATAAATAATAGTTATGCATCTATAAGAATATCTGACACAACCCAAGTACTTATTTCACGCCATAATTTCACGCCAACTTGGTGATCTGAATGCGCAAGATAAGCATTCAAGTCACTATGACTTTTAAAACAGCCGACCAAACTAAAATCTACCGCCTGAGGGCGTTTTATGATACTTCTACCACAAATCCAACTATAAATTTCTGGAATTTCGTTGATATGATTACAAGTCACCTTTTCAGCTTCAAGAGCCTCTTTCGATGTCCAACCGAAACCTTTTTTAAAGGTAAATAAAACCTGATGAATTATTAATTGGCTCATTTTAAAATCGCTCTAGGGTTAACGAAAGAAAGCCTATCATAGTAAATATCTTGAAAACAATATCGCTTATAACCAATAGAATTTATGATGACAAAATATATTATTTTATTGATTTACGTCTCAACCAGTCATTTATTATTTAATTATTATTTATAACTTCACAACGACACATTCTATTTTTTTGTTTGTATTGATGACAAAACAATTAAATTTTTAATCACTTTTACTATTAGTTAATCTATATCAATAACAATTACAAAAACACTCAACCTCAAGCTAGTTGGCAACTTAAGTACATTAGTTATTTGAATAAGATTGATTTTTATATCAACACTATCGTCATTAAACATTTTTCTGGCCTAATACTCAGGCGCTACACTGAGCGACATCACTTATAGTGTTATTTGTATCTATTAAAGTGATTTAGTCGCCTAATTGAAATAAATGCGAACACCGTCGCAAAGACGATAGGTCACTAATGAATAAATAAAAAAGCCAACACTGTAGATTTATCCCAGCATTTAGATAACAAGCAATTGTGATCGTTGTCGGCTAGAGTTGTTCGATAAGAACACAATTATTGGCGAATGAGGAATAACTTACGTAGATCAAAAAAGATTGTGACCAAGTAAAAAACACCGCACTGTTGGTATCACTCAAAGTCACTATTACTGTTGAATGACTAAAATAGTGTGGCAAACATCGAGAGCGATAATGCTACATAAAAATTGTATATCGCAATATCGGGATTGATAAGCTAGAAGTGCCAGTAGGTTGTCACCTAATGGTGTAATGATGCCTCAGGAAAACCCTGATAAATACGAGAATAAGGATAGTGGAGAGTAAAAAGACGACACTTTTCTAACGATGCAATCAACCAAGAGCGAATTTAACCTTAAAAATAATGCCGACGACAACGGCGTTATTGACCGCATGAAAAATACCCGTTAGGCAGGTATATTCCCAAATAAGAGAATCTATTTTTGCCCTCTCCTACTCTAGCTGTCATCGAGGCTAAACATCGCCGCCCTAGACATTATCGGCTTCAAAACCCCAAAGCCAGATACGACGATTTTTAACTTGTTATTACTTTGCCGGTTTTACGTCAAATGCACCGTCTGATTGTGTCGCAAAAATACATTCGCTGCCTGGCAGGCACTCACTGATATGAGGCACATTCGCAGAAATTTTCCACACTGAACCTGCCGGTAAAATCGTTTGTGTTTCTGGTTTGCCCGGCTCATAATGTCGAGCAGTCCCTTTCACAACAATACCCACATAACTGTGAGAGTGAATATGGGGGATCGTTTTATTACCCGCACCAAATTTAATCAACTTAATATGGGGGCCTGTTGTAAAATCGCCCTTTACATTAGCCAGTGCTCGCCCGCCGGGTAACTCTTTCCATTTTATCTCGCTAAAAGGCGTACGCATTGTACTCTTAGCCTCATCATGGCTATGCGCTGAGCCAGCTATGGCCACTGTTGTCATAGCACCTAGTACAGTATAGAGAGCGGCTGCACTCACACTGTGGGCCAACAATCGAAAGCCATGATGGCCTATTGGTTTTAACATAAATGACTCCGCTAATAAATAATTAATGTTACGGTTGTGACATTGCTCAAGATATTTAGTTTCACGTTTTTCTATCTATGGTTATCAATAGGCTACACTTGCCGTTCACGAATAATCGGTTTATGCCAACGTAAACTCTCTACCTCTTCATCAAGTGGCGTACCGGCAATCGAGTTGGTGTAATTGCTGATCAACTTAATAGCCAGCCCTAAGATAATATCCAACGCATGGGCATCACTGTAGCCTGCATCAAAGAACACCTGTAATTGTGCCTGCGATGCTTTACCGCGATTAACTATTAATGTTCGTGTGAAGTCGCGCAATACGTTCAGCTTTGTATCAGATAAAGGGCCGCCTTCGCGCAAGGCATCGACATCGTGTTTTTCAATGCCCGCACTTTCTGCAAGCATCGTATGCCAGGGAATGCAATAATTGCATTCATTTTCAAAATTCGCCGTCATAAAAACTACTTGACGTTCAATCGGTGTTAACGTGGTTGTTTCATACGAATCCCACATATAGGCATAACCAGAAAGCAGTTGCGGTGATAGTGCCATCACCTTCTCAACATTGGGAATCATGCCAAAGTTCTTACGGGTTGTGGCGAGCGCTTCATGTGATGCCTTAGGTGCGGTTGTTTCATCGAGCAATGGGAAATTATTCACAATATATTCTCCTAGTATTTATCGGAAGACGAAACAGCTGCTGCTGCTCTAGCCTGCTTAGTTTGATAAGATTTAATGGCTCTATCGATAAGAAAACCAAACAATTTAACAGGCCAAGAGCGCGGAATAAGTCGATTTTCCCAGGCATATATTTTATTTAATAGCCCAGAGACAACCGTTGATTTATGACCCAGTGATGATAATGCAACTGAGGCAACATATTCAGGCCGCTGTGCAAACATGGGTAGTTTGCCAAAATCAATAGCCATCGATTGTGAAAAAGGGGTATCAGTCAAACCCGGAGATAGCACCAGCACATCAACATTTTTTCTTGCCAACTCAACATTAAGCGTTTCACCTAATGTAAGAATGTAAGCCTTACTGGCAGCATAGCCTGCAAAATTAGGAATACCTTGATAACCAAATAAACTAGCGACTAATATAATACCCGAGTGCTCACGCGCGACTAGTTTACGGCCAAACACATGTGCAATTTCTGTAGGAACATTAACATTAAGCGTTAACATTTTATTAAGGTCAGCGTACTCTTTGTCGAGAAAACGCCCCATTTCATCAATGCCTGCCGCAGGTATCACCAAACCAATATCAAGTGTAGACACTGAATCATACAGTGCATCAACCGCTCCTGTTTGGGATAAGTCAGCGGCAATAACACGTGTATTAATTGAATGTTTTTCTTGTAATTCACTGGCGAGCTTATTGAGTACTGACTCTGTACGAGCAACCAGTACTACATCAAAACCCTGCGCGGCCAATTGCTGTGCCAGCGCTTTCCCAATGCCTGATGAGGCACCTGTAATTAATGCCCAAGGGCCGTATTTCATCTTAAACGATTGCATTTCGAGGGTTCCACTATAATTGCGAATTAATTATTTGTATTAATCCGCGATTAGTTTTTTAACATCATCGAGCCCAAGTGCATTACCACCTACCCCCCAATGACCACTTTTTACTTCATTGATCATCACCCAGGTGACATCACGTAACTTTTCACTAGTAATCTCTGTCACTGTATCGGTAATTTTAGCGACCAATTGATCTGCTTGATCTTTACTTAACTCATCTTCAAACACATGTACTTGTATTAATGGCATAACCTATACTCCGTAAAATTATTATTAAAATGAACGTACTTTTTGGTTTAGTGGAACTCATCCAGAGACTTCGTAGTATCTAGATGATCGAGGCCAAGAGCCTTGATAGTATTTGCCTGAATAGGTGCGCTCGCATCATTGATAGAATCTGCACCAAAGCTTGTACCTACAACCGTGCGCGCAGGCCGCTGGCCGGCAGGTTTATCAATCAGTGTTGCTATTGCTTGTGCGACATCATGCAAATTGGGGGCATCGGCGGATTCAAACATAGCCATAAATTGCCCGAACATCGCCGCAGGGATTTCGCCAGTTGCGCCATAACTCGCCACACAAACCGCATCATTAGGTTGCAGTGCACTGCTGTACATTTGCGTGGGATACGCACTGGGTTGCACAAGTGCAACATCGACTCCAAAGGGCGACACTTCATAGCGCAGACTATCAGTGAGTGCTTCAACGGCGTATTTGCTCGCACCGTAAGCGCCAAAAAATGGAAAGGTTACTCGCCCTAAAATCGACCCTACATTAATAATAAGGCCCGATTGTTGCTCTCGCATAATGGGCAATACTGCGCGGTTAACCCGGTGCAGGCCAAAGACATTCACATCAAATAAAGCAGTCATTTGCTCAGGAGAGAACGCTTCTGTAACACCAGCACCGGCAACGCCGGCATTGTTAATTAGTACATCAATGCGCCCAGCTTTTTCTTTCACAATGCCAACAGCTTGCTTGACTAAACCATCATCGGTGACATCAAGCTCAACAACCTGAACGCCTTGAGATGTCAATGCCTCAGCATGAGCACTGTTTTTACCTGATGGGTAGCGCATAGCGGCAAAAACAGTATGCCCCTCAAGTGCCAGTGTTTCAGCGGTATCGCGGCCGAAGCCTGTTGAGGCGCCAGTAATAAGTATGGTTTTGGACATGAGTGTCTCCCAGCCAATAAAATGAATGAATAAAACACTGTATAACCCACCGGTAATAGAAGGTTCATACATTGTTTAAGTATGCGTTCATATTGACATATTCCAATAAAGCGAAAAACAGTATATAAATCATAAGATTTGTGCGTATAATTCACAAATGAGTCATTTATCGGCATTACAGTTGTTTGTTCGAGTCGTTGAAGAAGGGAGTTTTTCGGCGGCCGCACGCTTTCTCGACATTACCCCATCGGCGGTATCACGCCAGATATCGTTATTAGAGAAGGAGTTAGGGGGGCGTTTATTTCAGCGTACAACCCGTAAACAGAGCCTGACCGAGGCTGGCGAGATTTACTTTCAATACGCACACCGGTTGGTAGAAGACCTTGAGGCCGCGCAATTAGCGGTAAAGCGATTAACAGATAAGCCCTCGGGTAGCCTACGTGTCACTGCTGAGGCCGATTTTGCATTAACCTTTATTGAGCCCATTTTACCGGAGTTTCTAAAACGCTACCCCGATATCCATGTCTCGTTGCAAATGAGTGCCGGCCTTCAAGATTTAATTCACGAAAACCTTGATGTCGCCATACGCATTGGCCACCTTGAAGATTCAAGCTTAGCCGCACGTAAATTGGCCGAGAGCCAATCAGTAATTTGTGCAAGCCCCGCCTACCTTGCACAATACGGCACCCCTACCCACCCAAGCGAACTTGCACAACACAGCTGCCTTTCTTTTCGCACTCGGGCGGGCAAAAAGTATTGGCGTTTTGATACTGACCAAGGCCCTATTGATGTCCCTATTAGCGGGCGTTTAAATGTTAATGGTTTAGCCTTTTTACGCAACGCTGCACTGAGTGATCTCGGCATTATCATGATACCAACTTGGATGATCGGCAAAGAGCTGCAACAACAGCAATTGCGCCCGATACTCAGTAACTTTACCACCCTGCCGCCGAGCACACCGATCAGTGCTATATTTTCTCATAATCGACAACTCGCCCCTAAAGTGCGCGCCTTTATTGATTTTTTAATCGAGCGGATACAAAACAACTTATAATACTTATAGTGTAGCGGCTAGCGGCACAGAACTCACACCACTACACCTATTGACAGCGAGGCGCTAAGAACATGATCAGACGTTACTAGAGACCGAATAAAGCTAAAATGTAGCGTTAATCGGCAACTAATGTGTGGCTATATCTACGCCTCTTCGTCCTGAAAAATATCCTCTATCGATGAATTAAATAATTTAGCGATTTTGAAAGCCAAAGGCAAGCTGGGGTCAAACTTACCTTTTTCTATCGCATTAATTGTCTGTCGAGAAACCTCTAACTTGGCCGCTAAATCCGCCTGAGTCCAGCGTTGTTCGGCACGGAGTACTTTTAGTCGGTTCTTCATCGGTATTTAGCAATCCTTATAGCTCCTGTAGCCATTCCCAACCCGGCAAGGATAGTTAATAACCCTATATCCATGGTACCAATATAGTTGATGTCTGCGGCTTCCAGTATTATCAGGGCTCCAAAAGCTATCCATAGCGCACCCAAGGTCAATGCCATCGACTCTACCCATATTTTTCGCATCATTTCATCGAGCGCTTTGAGCCAGCGTATATAAGCTACAATCGCTGCGAGACCAATCACTACACTAATGAGCAGTGCAAAAATACCAAAGAGCAGTTTGGGTACTGACAGATGGGTAAGAGCAGCGCTACTCAAAGTGACTGTTATCGCCCAGACTAAAACCGACAATGCAGCATACCAAGATGTCTTTTTTTCGCGAGCAGCATACGCATTGGGGTTAACCGTTGTATTCTTCATAGTAAAGTCCACTTGACTTAAAGTAAAACAAACTTTACTTTTTGATCCCGTCATTGTCAAGTAAACTTTACTAACAATAATTACAAAATACCCGATGACGCAATAAAATAGGCAAACTGGCCATTTTTACATCATACGGATTCGCGTGTTACGCTAGTACAGATCAACCATGTTAAAACCATAATAGAGCCTTGCGCCTAAGCAAAAAAATGAATGAATATATGCAGCGTCTTACAATGTACGATGACCCATTTTATTGGGAGCACCCTGAGGGCTTTGATTATGAGCGTGAGCAAAGGAATTTTTTTGCTGCCAAAGATCGCCTTCAATATATTTTAAGGTGTAAACTCACTACTGAAACGGGCTGTTATATACAAGATGCGTCTTTTCATAGCTGCATTAAACTGGGCGGTGATTTACTCAATAAAGACCATGAGCTTTCACAAATACGCTTTAGTAACTTTGGTCACCTAGTCGCCTTTATGAATGAAGAAAATATAAAAGAAACGGTAAAAATTGATATTATTCAGCACTTAGTTAACCTTGGTTATAAACATATCCCTGAGAATTATTTACACAGACAATATACAGGAAGTAACCGCGGTGTTTACGGCATTGACACATGGTGGACGAGATATTTTGATTGGGTATAGATGTATTAGTGTGATTACAAATTAATGCCATTAACATCCACTATCAATGCCTAATACCCCCACTCCACCCCAAACAAAAAACGATCAGTATGATCAAATTGCCCAAAGAGGCTTTCTCTTGGCCCTGAAATCACATCGGCTCCTATCCATACCTTGATATTACTCTCAAGCATATAACTTAGCTCTGCTTGAAACAAACTCTCTTTTTTATCCAGCCCATACAGGGCTAATATTTCAAGCTCCCAGGTTTCGTTGTGAAAGTATTGCCTATAGAGCCAAGACACTATATGGTTGCGCTCGGGTCGAACAAGATCGTGGTTATAATCGAAGAGCGTGCTTTGAAACCACTGCATACTTAACAAGGTATTTTCTATACCTTGGTAGTCAAGGCCAATCACCGATGAGAATTCATCCGATGGGTGTACGCCTGTGTTTTCTACAAAATCCGGGCTGGTGTTATTCAGTAGATGATAGGTATCGCTGCTATAGCCAGCCTCTGCTCTTAGGATGAAACTACCAAACGCTTTACTGGCCGTAGCACCTAATAAATGATTTCTTTTATATTTAGCATCAATAGTAACGTTATTGCCATCTACACGTTGATAGAACACAGGGTTATCATGAAAGTGATACAGATAATTGAAGGTTAAATCCCAGCCGCTAGAGAACTTAGAATAACGCAGACCAATATCACCTTTGCCAGCGCCTGAGGGTTTATCCACATTAATATCTATGAGAGTAGTACCCTCAATCTGCTGGGGCACTATCAAGGCGCTCGTGAATTCATACACACTACCTGCAATAGCAAGCTCGTTATAGGTGGTATCTGGAATCCATAGCAATTGCAGGCTATCATTATCACCTACTGGCACTTCAACATTAAGCATCCACAGTGGGGTTCGAGAGTCTGCAAATTTATCGAGAATGAATTCACGATAACTCTGCGGATTAACCACATCGAGAACTTTAAGGCCATCTGCCTGCCCCCAAACTACTTGTTGTTTGCCGATACGCCAATAGGTATTAAATATCTCGGTATCGAAGTGCCATTCTCGAATACTCATATCCCTATGACTCCCCTCAGACAAAGGGGCATTAATAGAACTGTCACTCGAAAGGCGTTCACCTTTATAGCCTAACTCATCATAGGTATCGAGTCTTAGACGAGCTATTACCGTCATGTCGATGTTATTACTAAGCGGTACTGAAAGCTCTGGTACTATTATCGACTCGAACTTTTGCCCAGCGGTATTGGAGCCATCGATAGCAACAGCGGCTTCATGCTCCCAAGTGCCCGTTAACTCGGCGCAGACAGTTTGAGATAATAGTGTCAGCCATAAAATAATACACATTAGGCCTCTCATTTTATTGGCCTTGTTTCATTGCACGCTGAGTAAACAGTACGTCTTTAACTGGAGTTTTATAGTCTACGTTGCTGAATAAAAATGTCGTATGGTGGCCTGTTTTGTGGTTATCTATGCTGAGTTGATGGCGTGTTAAAATACCATCCACCGCACGAATATCGCTCATAACTAACGTTTTCAGGTGTTTGCCTTTGTTATCCCAATAATCGGCTTTAACAATTAACCAAGTAGCGGTATCCACCCATAATTCTGTGCGGCTATAACCTAACGCTTTAGCAATTTCGTTAGATTTAGGTATGCCAAGCATATGAACTGCGTTATAAACGGCTTCGTTGTTCAACGAAAGCTTATCTTCTTTAAGAATGCTGAAATCGTAATCGGTCATATCTAATTTGCCTTCAAGCATGATATCTTCATAGGTGAAGTCAGTTCCTAGAAAATAATCACCTCTATCTGAGGCCGAAATGCGGCGAACCTTACGCATGGCAGGCAGATATAGCCACTGGTCATCGTCTTTTGTTGTATCCTTGTAATCAAAAGTTAAAAACGCCGTACCTTTTACGTTTGAGGGTTTCTTGTAAAAAAGGATAGTGCGTTTTTCACCCTCGTAGTACTTGCGATAAGCACTTGTCTCACGCTTACGTGTCTTACCGCGCTTATCGATCATCGTCATGGTTAACTGGCGCGTTAGATGTTCGCCATCATCTACCTCGTTAACCTTAGTAACAACCTCGTTGGCACTCAAACCTTGACTGGTGTTTCGCAGCCTCTCTTGTGCCTGAGTCATATTGCTGATAACAGAAAACCCAATAAGACCGACAACGGCAATAGTGCTGGTGATGCGTGCAAATCTTTTTGTACTGGTGTTCATATTATCTCCTTTAGCGTGTGTGCTTTTAATTCCTGCGCTAATAAAGCGTGGTTTAGTGATATTTATTAATGCAGGCAACAGGCTCATGCTGGCAAAAAAACTAGTTGTTACTGAAATGAAAACAATAGTTCCAAAATCGGTGAGAGGCACGACCTCACTCGTGGTGAGCACACCAAAGCCCAGTGCTATTGCGAGGTAATTGAAAAATAATGCACGGCCTGTCAGTGGGTAGAGGTCGGTCAACGCTTTATTCCAATCACCCTGTTGTGCCTTAAAGCTCGATCGTAGACGATCAATACTATGGATAGAGAAATCGACACCCAAACCAATTGCAACGGAGGCGAACATAGAAGTACCAACTCCCAGTGGAATATTCAACAACACCATGGCGGCATAGACTAATAATATCGAACTGGCGACGGGTATAATGGCGTAAGTGCCCGCTATCACAGAGCCAAATAATAAAGCCGCAACAGCCCATACCAAAAACAGTGATATAAACAAACCAACAAAATGACTCTCACCAAGGTCGTTAATCCAGTGATAGTTAACCGTGACACGGCCGCTTAAGGTCGCACTTAATCCATCAGTCGTAAAATTATCGGCAATATAGTTTTCTAAGGCCTCAATAGTATTTTTTGTACGCTGGTAGTTGCCTTTGTTCATTCGCAAGCGAATATTGGCAACACGGTAGTCATAGTCGACTTCGTCTTCAAAGTCTGTTGGATCAGATGATGCCGAATAGATTAAAAAGTATTGAGCAATAAGATTTTTATCCGTTGGTAGTGTATATTGTGATTTTTTTCCGCCGGTTAACGAACGATTCATTTGCTTTAAATAATCAACAATAGAAGTAGCACCTTGTACATTCGGTAAGCTCAGTGCGTAGTCTTGCAGTGCCTGCATTTTGTTTAGGTTATCTGGCTCGAATAAACCTTCAACATCAGTCGCTTCGATCACAATATCGAGGTTATTGGTACCGTTGAGGTATGTGTTAATCGCTTTATCCGCTTGATAAAGAGGCTCGCTAGTATGGAAAGTTTCTATGCGATCTTCATCCACGGTTAAATAGAGCGCAGCACCTAACCCCGCGCTCATGATAAGTACAAACACTGCCACAACAGTTTTGCTGTTGTTTAGAGTGGTATCACCCAGCATTGTCATTAATTGAGCAAAGCGATCTGGTGTATTGTTCTGAGCCAGATTGTGCATATGCGCGCTGGCACTTGGCTTGATAACGGCCATAGCTGCGGGCAGAAATACCAAGGAGTACAACCACGCAGTGGCAACACCCACAGCAGTGAACAAGCCAAAATATTTAAAAGGCGGCATGTAGGCGGCAAAGTAAAGCCCAACAAAGCCTGCAATAGTAGTTAGAGTTGTTAATGTAATGGGCCGCCACATGGCTTCAAGGGTTTCTACAATCAATTCACGCTTATCGCGGGTAGGTTGCCTCGCCTGTAAATCGTAATAATGACTAAAAATATGCATAGAGTCAGCAACAGAAATACCAATTAAAATAACGGGTAATGCATTAGTGATTACAAAGAACGCCACATCAGACAATGCCATAATCGCCAGTGTTATTAATACAGAAGCCGCGATAATGACATTAGCCAGTAAGGCGGGGGTCAGGCGACGAAAAGCCAATAGAATAATCAGTGTGATAATCAAACCCGCTAGTGGGTTAAGACGCTGTGCGTCGGCATCGATATAACTGCCTAAATAACCCGCAATTGCGCCCTCGCCTGCGACATAGATTTTATCGGCCTGTGTTTTGCTGGCTTGTTCAACAATAGCTAAGATTTGCTGATAGCTTTCTTCGGCATTAGATTCATCCAATAATTCTGCAATAATTAAGGTTGCTTGTTTATCATAAGCAACCATATTGCCCATATAGAGGGGAAAATTTGATACTTGTTGCCAAACGCTATCGGCAGCCTCTTGTGTCCATGAATTACTTTTATTAAAGACATCAAAAAATGGGGTGACCTCCATGCCCTCAGTACTACCTGTAATATTATTCTCTGTCGCCAGGCTCGTTACACGATCACTATTGACATTCTCTAGCGCTAAAACCGCCTCGCTTAACCATTGGATAAGCTGTAAGGTTTGAGGGTTGAAAACACCACTCTCCTCTTCGTTAATAACGGCTATAACGATAGGGTCACTGAGACCAAATTGAGCCTTAACTTTATTTTTATACAACAATGCGGGATTATCTGCGGCCAAAAAGGCATCAGCACGCGTATCTTTATACAGTGTGGGCAGCGCACTGAACAACCCAACCATACACAATACACTGAGTACAATATAAGTTTTTGGCCAGCTAGTAATATGCCAAGCCAGCTGTGATACTCTGCTTTTTTGTGTGGCAACGTGTGATGTATTCATGTTAGCACTCCAGTGTCATTGAATCGTTTATTACATTAGCCAAAACGATATCGAGAATATCTGCCGGTTTTTCAAGTGCAGAAAAGTGGCCGCAGTTTTCAATGATTATTAGTTCTGTGGTTTTAATTGCTTTTTGAATCGTTGTTCGTTCAACAGGAAGAGACCAGTCATTATCGCTGTAGATCAAAGTGACTGGAATATGAATAGACGAATATCGCTTAGCACCTTCAACCCAACTATTCCAGTTTAGAAAGATCGAGCGAAATGCTTTGGCGTAGCCTTTGCGGCTGCCTTGCTTAGATATCTCATTAACAAACTTTGCAGGCAAATGGCGTTTGTCCATAAAGCCACCTTCAAACACCCACTGCAAAATCTTGCGCACTTCGGCGTTAGAGATAACAAACCCAACCACAGGTAAGCGAATCCCTGTAAACAATACTTTCCCCAGTATAGAACTACGATCTAGCCCATTACTATGCTCATAATCAGCTGGGTTTAAAGCAAAGACTCGCTTTATATTAAGCGTCTTTTCAGCGGCGACACCAAGAGCAATAGAAGCGCCAATAGATTCACCTACTAATGTTACATGGCTCAAATTTAGAGTATGAATAAAGCCGGTAACAGTATTCACAAACAACGCTTTATCATGGGCTTGTGGGGTAATGTCAGAATAGCCGTGTGCAGGTAGGTCAATAGCGTAAATACGAAAATGCTGAGCCAGTGTGGGTATTAGCTTTTGAAAGTAATCGAGTTGAGATCGAAGTGTATGCAGCAATACCAAGGGTTCACCTTGGCCTGCCACCAAATAACGTAAGTTAATATTGTTCACTTTGATTGTTTGCAACTCGCCGTTAGCAGCCCATTTGGGCATTGTGTATGAATGATTTAAGCGTGTATTTGTTACAGTAAACATAATCTCACCTATATGTATATACATGTATTTATATATAAAAAAATAGCCCTCTAAAAACAGCTAAGTGTTTTGGTTTCACTTAATCGCACCTGGTGCAATTGTTGTTGTGTACGCTTAAACCAAGGCTGATTCTTCAACCTAGCCAACCAATCTAAGGTTGCGGTGTAATTGTCCATTGGCATTTCAGCTTCGTCTGTGAAAATCATAAAACTGGCAACACTCATATCAGCGATACTAAAAACTTCACCGGCTAAGGCTGGTCTTTTTTCGAGTATAGTTTCTAGCGTTGTTAATGCGTGATGGAATTTTTGCTCTTCTTTTTCAGCGATAACACCTTTATCAAACCCCCATTGTGGCATAACAACACGACGGTGGGCATAGGGGCCAACAGCCACACTAAAGTCGTTTGCTTGCCAGAACATTACTTTTAACACTTGTGACTGCTCTGCAATTAATGTAGGCCAAAACGAAGAATGATGCTTAGCAGCCAAATAATGTAAAATGGCATTGGATTCCGTTAATGTTAGTGCGTTGTCTATCAGCACCGGCACTTTTGCCTCTGGGTTGAGCTTTAAGAATGTATCACTATGGTGTTCGCCTTTGTGCAGTTGAACATGTTGGTATTCCACATTGATGCCCAATGCATTGCAAATAAATAACATTTTTATGCTATTTGCCGTGAGGGGGTTGAGGTATAGAGTTATTACTTTATTCATAATTAAAGCCTTGTTTAGAGATGAAAAATACATGTATATACATCTACCTTTAGAAAAAAAACGCTATGTTTCACCCAGTGTTTTAACAAGCGTATCGGCTAATGCCAAAATAGTGGCGGCCTCTTCGGCTCCGACTTTCTTTTGTAACTCTGCTTGAGCAGCCTCCCAAATAGGCAAAGCTCTTTTATACAGTGCTTTGCCGCTTTTGGTAAGGCTTATCAACTTTAAGCGGCTGTCTTCAGTGTGCGGACGCAACTGTAAATAACCATCACGGATCAAGGGCTTAAGGTTGCGCGTTAAGGTTGTTTGCTCCAATACTAAGATAGACTGCAACTCTTTATTCGTTGTTTCTTTCGTGTAGTAAACAGCACGCAAAATAGAAAACTGACCCACCTTGAGATCTACTGCGCTTAGGTGATCTTCATAGAACTGAGTGATCAATCGGCTTGATTGACGCAACGCCAGATTAAAACAAGAGTCAATTGTCATAGGAGCTTCACTTATATTAATGCCCCCTATTTTAAATGTATATACATATATGTCAAGTTTTTATTTATTCTCGCCTAATGCCAAGCATTCGTATTACAAACCCAATTGCTAAGAGATACGTTTTTACTCTATTGTCTACTGACTGAAAGCCCAGCGACAGATACGTTAGAGTATCGCCATATTCAGGATAATCAACAACGCGTAGCTAACC
>Ga0193963_1000125_pt1 | contig 38732 bp, 36 predicted proteins | sample FB_6_MG_FD_140359 | JGI IMG/M metagenome (GOLD analysis project Ga0193963, IMG submission 140359) | Microbial mat bacterial communities from the Broadkill River, Lewes, Delaware, United States - FB_6_MG | ecosystem: Environmental > Aquatic > Freshwater > River > Microbial mats | place: USA...
ACTTTTAGCAAAAGAGTATGGACTTACAGAAAAAGAACAAGACTTAATATATTATGCTGCTCCTTTTCATGATTTAGGAAAAGTTGGAATTGAAGATAAAATTTTATTAAAACCTGGAAAATTAACTGGAGATGAGTTTGAAATAATGAAAACACATTCAATCAAAGGATATGAAATACTTAAAGATTCTAAAAGTGATTACTTAAAAGCTGGTGCTTCTATTGCTTTAACTCATCATGAAAAATATGATGGTTCTGGGTATCCTTATGGATTAAAAGCTGAAGATATTCATATTTACGGAAGAATTGTAGCCATCGCGGATGTTTTTGATGCTCTTACCTCTACAAGACCCTATGAAAAAGCATGGAGTTTTGAAGATGCTATAAACTATTTATTTGAAGAAAGGTCAAAACATTTTGATCCTGTTTTAATAGATTTATTTCTTAAAAACAAAAAGAAAGTAAAAAAAATATATACTTCTTTAATAAAATCATAAAATTAGTTAGGAAATTATTTGAAAAATTTGACTATTAAAATTAAACTAATACTTCTGTTTATTGTTATTAAAATTTTACCATTACTTTTAATTGTATATATTGCATATGTTGGAGTACTTGAACTTGAAAAATATATACAAGATAGTACAAGATATCTTTACAATAAAAATAAAGAGATTGTTTTAAATACAGCGAATGAATCAATAGATGATAGTATTAAAAACTTAGATAAAAAATCTCAACATGCTCTTGAGAGACTATCTTTTGAAATTGCCCATCAAGTTGCAAATTTCCTATATGAAAGAGATAAAGATATTTTATTTTTATCAAAACTTCCTTTAAACAAAAATATTTTAGAAGAATTTTATAAAACAAAAAATAGAGATATTTTAATACATGAAGATTATATTTATAATGAAAAAACAAAATCGTGGGTAAGTTCAAATGCTCCTACAAAAGTTACTAGAAAAAATACACAAGCTAGCTTAGTAGATAATGAACAAGAGTTTAATTATACAGATCCTTTACTTTTAGAAAAGAAATCTATTCCCTTATACAAAGAAATTTCTTATTTTAATCTTGAAGGAAAAGAGATTTATAAAGTATCTAAAATAGATGATACTTTAAAAGATATTTCAAATAAAAAAAATACTTATATTAACTCTGAAGATTATTATCATGAAATTAAAAAACTGAAAGAAAATGAAATATATGTTTCTGAAGTTATTGGAGAGTATGTAAAATCAAATGTAATTGGAACTTTCACTAAAGAAAAAGCAAAAAAATTAAATATTGATTTTGACCCTACACAACATGCTTATGCAGGAAAAGAAAATCCAAAAGGAAAAAAGTTTGAAGCAATTGTAAGATTTGTAACTCCTGTGTTTAAAGATAATAAAAAAGTTGGATATATTTCACTAGCACTTGACCATGAACACTTAATGCAATTTACAGATACAAAAGATCCAACAACAGCAGAAGCTACTCAAAATATTTCAGATGCGAGTAAAGGTAATTATGCTTTTATGTGGGATTTTGAAGGGAAGAACATTTCTCATCCAAGAGATTATTTTATTGTAGGATACAATAAAAAAACTGGAAAAGAAGAAATGCCTTGGCTTAGTAAAGACCTTGCATCAAAATTTAAGAATTCTAATAAAAATATAAATGATTTTTTAGAAACTTATCCAACATTTGAAGAACAAAGCTTAAAGAAAAAACCCAATATTCCACAGCTATTAAAAGAAGGAAATGTTGGTTTAGATTGTCGTTATTTAAACTTTGCACCTCAGTGTAAAGGTTGGATGGAATTAACAGAAAATGGTGGTTATGGCTCTTTTGTAATTTTATGGAGTAATGTAAGAAAACTAACGACAGCTGCTGCAATCCCGTATTATACAGGGAAATATGGACAGAGTAAAAGAGGTTTTGGTTTTGTTACTATTGGAGCAAATGTAGATGAATTCCATGCAGCTGCTAATCAAACAAAAGAAAATGTTTCACAGATTTTAAAAGTTCAAACGAATCAAATGCAAGAAATAGTAGATGAAAATAAAATTGAAATTCAAGAGTTTATTAAATCTTTAATAAATGAATTATCTATTGTTACATTCATTATGATAATTTTAATAATTGCTATTGCTATTTGGATTTCTAATTATATTACTTCAAAACTAGAAAATATACTTAAAGGGACTAAAAAGTTTTCAGAAAATGATTTTGAATATCGTATTCCTATTACTTCAAATGATGAGATTGGAAAACTAGAAAACTCTTTTAATGAAATGGCTAGAAGTATTACATCCTTAATACAAACACAATATAATACCCTTGAAAAAGCTCAAAGAGCAGATGAAGCAAAATCAACATTCTTAGCAAATATGTCACATGAAATTAGAACACCTTTAAATGCAATTATAGGTTTCTCTGATTTATTAAGTAACTCAAAACAATTAGATACTCAAAATCAGAAACAAGCTGATATTATAAATACAAGTGCAAATTCACTTTTAAGTATTATTAATGATATCTTAGATGTATCAAAAATAGAAAATGGAAACTTTGATATTAATTATGAGAAATCTGATCTTTTCTTTATTAGTGAGCATGTTATTGAATTATTTTCTAAGAAAGCTTATGAAAAAAATATCAAATTAATTTTTGATATAGATAATAAACTTCCTATATATATTAAAACTGATCCTGTAAGACTAAGACAAGTTTTATCAAATCTTCTTAGTAATGCTATTAAATTTACACCAGAAGATGGGACTATTAAAATGTTAGTTTCATTAGAAAAACAAGAAGATAAAAAAACTACTATAAAATTCCAAATAGAAGACTCAGGAATTGGAATAGAAAAAGATAAAATAAAATATATTTTTGATCCTTTTATTCAAATAGATAATAATTCAAATAGAAGTTTTGGTGGAACAGGACTTGGACTTAGTATCTCAAGTCATATTATAAAGTCTCTAGGTTCAAGAATTATAATTGAGAGTACTGTAGGAAAAGGTTCTAAATTTCACTTCAATTTAGAAGCTGAAGTATATGATGACAATGATTTATCACATAAAAGTTTTATATCTAATATTAATTTTAAAATTGATAATGAAAAAAGTGATTTATTCCATTATATAAAAAGATATCTAGACTCTTTTGGTACTTTAAATAATGAAGATAAAGAATATAATATAATAATAAATTGTTTTAGTACTTTAGAAAAACTAAATCATACTAGAATGGTATATAAAAATTGTCCCCTTATAATTCTTATAGAAAATGAAAAAGATATTAAAAGAATAGAGAAAAAAGAAAATGAAGAAGTTCTATCTTTACCTTTTTATCCATCGAAAATAAACGATATAATTCAAGATTTACTAAGTAGAGATGAAGTAAAAACAATAGAAAAAGAAGAGATAGTAAAGACAATAGAGAAGAAAACTATTTATAAAGGAAAAATTCTAGTTGCTGAAGATAATTTAGCAAACCAAGAACTACTAAAGTATCATCTTGAAAATTTAGGATTTGATTTTGTTATAAAAGAGAATGGATTAGAAGCTTTAAAAGAATACAAAGAGAATAAATATGATTTAATATTAACAGATATAAATATGCCTGTTATGGATGGTATTGAAGCTTTAAAACAAATAAGATTATATGAAGAAAAGAACAATAAAAAAGAGATACCAATAATAGCAATAACTGCAAATGCAATTAAAGGTGATAAAGAAAAATTCTTAAGTTTAGGAATGGATGAATACTTAAGTAAACCTATAAATGCAAAAGAATTAGAAAAAAAACTAGACGACTTCTTAGGAGATAATTCTTTACATACGCATAAAGAAATTTCACTTGATGTAGACAAAATAGTTTCAAAACTTGGAATTAGCGAAAATATTGCAAATATGATTATCAAAAAATTTGAGAAAGATATTCAGAAAGATATAAAAGAACTAGAAAAATACGTAGAAGATAATGATATTGAAAATATATCATTAAAAGCTCACTATATTAAAAATTCTTGTTTAAATGTATCTTTAGATGAAGTATGTGAATTATTACAAGTACTAGAAAATAAAGACTTAGAAGAAAGTGAAAAAATAAATGTATTTAAAGAGATAAATTCTTTAATAAAAAACCTATTATAGTAAAATAACATAACAAATGGTAGAATATCATTTGTTATAAATACATATTTGTATAGTCTAATGATTAGGGAGATTTAAAGTAATTGAAATTATTTCTTAGGAAACTTTTATATTTAGTTATTATGCTTTTTATTATTAGTCTTATATCTTTTTTAGCAATTAATCTAGCTCCAAATTCTTTTTTTGCAAGTGGCGCTTTAAATCCAAATATTACTGAGGAAGCAGTAGCACAATTAAAAGCAATTTATGGTTTAGACAAGCCTTTATATATGCAGTTTTATTCATGGGTTATTGCCATTATGCAGTTTGATTTTGGGATATCTTTTGCAAGTGGTTCTATGGTTAAAGATGAAATTCTAACTAGAATGCCGATTACTCTTATTATTAATATTATTTCAATGTTTTTAATTTTTTTATTATCTTTATTTTTAGGAATAAAAGCAGCTTTAAATAAAAATAGTCTTTTTGATAAATTTGTAGGTCAGCTTTCACTTGTAAGTTTCTCTATGCCCTCTTTTTATCTAGCACTTTTAGCTGTTTTAGTATTTTCAATAACTTTTGAAATTTTACCAATTGCAGGATTACACTCAGTTCCAGATGATGGAAGTTTATCTTATTATTTAGATTATGCATGGCATTTAATTTTACCAATTACAATTATTGTTTTTGGAGGAATTGGAAGCTTAACTTTATATATTCGTTCACTAACAATTGAAATTCTAAAATCAGATTACATATTTTTTGCACGCTCGCGTGGTTTAAACAATAAACAAATTTTAAAATATTATATTTTACCAAATTTATATCCTCCTGTTATTACACTTTTAGGACTATCTCTTCCTGGGATTATTGGAGGTTCAGTTATACTTGAAACTATTTTTTCAATAGATGGAATGGGTTTACTGTTTTTTCAAAGTGCCTTAAGCCATGATTATCCTGTGATAATGGGAATACTTATAATTGGAGCATTTTTAACACTAATTGGAAATATGATTGCTGATTTAATACTACTTAAATTAAATCCAAATTACGATGGTAAATAAAGAGCCTATTCCTTATGATTATAGGGCATTAATCACTTGGGGAGTAATTGCAAGTTTTTTATTTGCTTTTGCACAAAGTATTTTATCTTTTTCTATAATACTAGGTATTGTTTATATTCTTTTTTTAATTTCTTTTGGACTTTTTGTTGATTATAAATTAACAAAAAAACAAAACTTATTAGTAGAAATAAATAGTTTTACTTCGATGCAAATACTTATTTTTAAAATAACTATTAGTATTTTTGTATTCTTAAGTTTATTTAGTATTTTATCTTTAAAAATAAACGAGTATAGTTTTATTTATATTTTATGGATTTTTTTAATTGGTCTGTTTTCTTTAATTCTTTCATTTCTTACAAGTACAAAAATTTATGATATACATTCAAAAATATTAATCTTAACTTCTGTATTATTACTATTTTTATCACTGTTTTTTAGTTCAGAATTCATTAGTTTACTAAGTCAAATATTTTGTATTATAGAAATAGGTTTTGGATATATACTAATAGGTATATTAAAAAACAGTGAAAATAAAACTCAAAATTGATATAATTCCACTTCTAAAAAAAGGATGACTTTTGCAAATATTAAAAACAATTGAAGAATTACAAAGTATAAGAAAAACTATAACTTCAAATGTTGGTTTTGTTCCAACGATGGGAGCTTTACATGATGGTCATATTTCACTTATAAAAAAAGCACGAGCAGAAAATGAAATAGTTATCGTTTCTATATTTGTAAATCCTACTCAATTTCTTCCAGGTGAAGATTTGGATGCATATCCAAGAAAAGACGAAGCTGATAAAAAGATCTGTGAACTTTGCAAAGTCGATTACTTATTTATGCCTGAAATATCAACAATGTATTCAAAAGAAGAAGTTTCAATAAAAGCTCCAAATAAAAGCTATATTTTAGAAGGACTTACAAGACCTGGCCATTTTGATGGAGTTTTACAAGTTGTATTAAAACTATTTGGGATTACTCAACCTACAAATGCGTACTTTGGTAAGAAAGATGCACAGCAACTTTCCCTAATTACTCAAATGACTAAAGATTTATTTCTTCCAATTAATATAATTGCTTGTGAAATAGTAAGAGAAAATGATGGTTTAGCACTTAGTTCTAGGAATGTTTACTTAAACAGTAATCAAAGGCAAGAGGCTTTGCTGATTTCAAAATCGCTATATTCAGCTGGAGCATTAATAGCAAAAGGTGAATTAGATACAAATATTGTAAAAAATAAAATACTAGAAATTATGAAATCTTTAGATGTAGAATATGTAGCAATTGTAGATAGAGAATTTAACGAAATAAATAAAATTGAGTTAAAAAATACAATTATTTTAGTAGTAGCAAGATTTGGTAATACTAGGTTATTAGATAATATTTGGCTTTAAATTATAACTATTGTTTTACTAAACATTTAATCTTTTAGTGTTTTCACTAAAAGGTTTTTAAAGACTTTCCTATCTTCTTCATTTAAATTTGAAAAAACTTTATTCTCTTCTTCAATAACTGCTTTTAAAGAAATATCTAATATCTTTTCTCCTTTAAGTGTTAATTTCACTAGCTTACTTCTTTTATCTTTTGGATTAGAAACTCTTTGTATAAAAGTTTTTGCTTCAAGTTTTTTTAAAACTTTTGTCATTCCCCCAGAAGAGAATAGTAACCTTTCATATAACTTTGTAGGACTTAAAGTAAACTCATCACCACCAGACATTTTTAAAGAGCCTAATACATCTAACTCACTGTTTGAAATATCAAAATTTTCTTCTAAAATAAATGTAATATCTTTTAAAAGTTTTCCATATAACATATAAAATGGTACTGTTACATTTATAATTTCATGATAAGTATTTGGAGATTTTATTTTATGATTATTTATATCGTTGTCTAATTCTTCAATTTTCATGTATTAATTATACAGAAAAAGTTTCTAATTAACAAGTATCTTTCTAGTAAGATATTTTTAAGTTTTACTATGTTATCTTTTTAAACAAAATGAAATAAGGATTAAAAATGAATTTAAAAAAGTTAGCAATTTCAAGTGTATTATTAGTTTCAACTCTGTTTGCAGGGTCTTACAATGTAGATAAAAGTCATTCAGATGTAGGTTTCAAAGTTAAACACTTAATGATTTCAAATGTTAAAGGAAACTTTAATGAGTTTAAAGGATCATTTGAATATGACGAAAAAACAAAAACTTTAGTATCTTTAAATGGAGAGATTGAAGTATCTTCAATTAATACAGATAATGAAAAAAGAGATAAGCATTTAAGAGCTCCAGATTTATTTGATGCTGTCAAATTCCCATTAATTACATTTAAATTAACAAAAGTTGATGGTGACGATGTTTATGGTGATTTTACAATGAAAGGCGTTACAAAAAATATCAAGCTTGATTTTGACAATGGTGGAATTATTAAAGATCCATGGGGAAATGAAAGAGCAGGATTTGCTTTAAGTGGTAAAATTGATAGAACTGATTTTGGTATTACTTGGAATAAAATATTAGAAGCTGGTGGTGTTACAGTTGGAAATACTATTAAACTTGATATTGAAATTGAAGGTATCAAAGCTAAATAACTTCTTTTAAATAAAGAATAGATAAGCTCTATTCTTTATTTTATCTTATATTATTAGTTTTATGTTAAAATTGCATAAAAACTAAGGCAACAACTTTATATGAAATTTACTACACAAAATCCTGAAAAATCTTTACACTTAGTATCTTTAGGCTGTACAAAGAATCTTGTTGATTCTGAAATTATGCTAGGAAAACTAAAAGAGTATAAAATAAGCGATGATGCAACAAATGCAGATGTATTAATAGTTAATACATGTGGTTTTATTGACTCTGCAAAAGAAGAGAGTATTAATACTATTTTAGATTTGCATGATCAAAGAAAAGAAGAATCTGTTCTTGTAGTTGCAGGTTGTTTAACACAAAGATATCAAGAAGAGTTACAAAAAGAGATTCCTGAAGTTGATATTTTTACAGGTGTTGGAGATTATGATAAAATTGATGAACTTGTAAATGAAAAAAGAAGTGCTTTTACAAATCAAGTATTTTTAGCCTCTGATACAAATGAAAGAGTAATAACAGGCTCTTCATATCATGCATATGTGAAATTAAGTGAAGGATGTAATCAATCATGTTCATTCTGTGCAATTCCTAGCTTTAAAGGAAAACTACACTCAAGAACTCTTCAATCACTTGTAAAAGAGGTAAGTTCACTTGTAGCTAAAGGTTATACAGACTTTACTTTTATCTCACAAGACTCTTCATCATTTTTAAGAGATTTAGGTCATAAAGATGGGTTAGAACAACTAATAAGCGAGGTTGAAAAAGTTGCTGGAATTAAAACAGCTAGAATTTTATATCTTTATCCATCAACTACAACATTAGCTTTAATTGATAAAATTGCAGATTCAAAAATATTCCAAAACTATTTTGATATGCCTCTTCAACATATAACTCCATCAATGCTTAAAATCATGAAAAGAGGAAAAGGTGTTGAAAAATTAATTGAACTAATGGATCATATGAAATCAAAACCAAACTCTTTTGTAAGAACAACATTTATTGCAGGTCATCCAGGTGAAACGCAAGAAGACCATGATGCTTTATGTAAATATATTGAAGAGTATAAGTTCGATAGAGCAAATGTATTTTCTTACTCAACAGAAGAAGGAACAGCAGCTGCAAAATCTGATATGTTAATTGATCAAGAAACTATTGATAATAGAGCTGAAGAAATTGGCGAAATAATTGCAAAAACAACTCAGGAATCACTTGAAGCTGAGATTGGAAAAACTTTTGAAGTTTATATTGATGGTGAAAGTGATGAGCATGAGTTCTTATTAAGTGCTAGAAAAACTACTTGGGCTCCTGATATTGATGGAGAGATTTATATAAACGATAATGAACTATATGATGAGAATAACCCAGAGCAATTAGCTTTTGGAAAAATCTACACAGTAAGAGTTACTGAGCTTTCAGGTGATAAGTTATTAGCAACAGTAATTAAATAACTCAAAAGTCAATGAACTTAGATTTTTCGGCAATAAAAGAATCAAAAAATTTACTAGCATTTTCTGCTGGTATTGATTCTACTTCACTATTTTTTTTACTTCTAAAAGAAAATATTGATTTTGATATTGCAATTGTTAATTACAATGAAAGAGAAGAGTCAAAAGAAGAACTTCAATATGCAAAAGATTTAGCTTTAAAATATAATAAAAGAATCTTTTATAAAGAAGTTCAGTTAGAATCTAAATCTAACTTTGAAAAAACTGCAAGAGATATAAGATATAGATTTTTCAAAGATATTATTGAAAAAAATTCATATAATACTTTAATAACAGCACATCAATTAAATGATAAATTAGAATGGTTTTTAATGCAACTTAGTAAAGGAGCAGGACTAGTTGAACTTATTGGGTTTAAAGAGCTTGAAGAAAATGAACTTTACACTGCATTTAAACCCTTACTTGATATTTCAAAAGATGAGCTAGAAAACTTTCTAAAAGAGAACAATATTAAATACTTTATAGATAAAAGTAATTATGATGAGAAATACAAAAGAAACTATTTTAGACATAATTTTTCAGATAAGTTTTTAGATGAATATAAGCAAGGAGTAAAAAATTCTTTTAAATATTTGCAAAAAGATATTAACTCTTTAAATATTTCGAATAAAGCATTAAAAAAGATATATGAATTAGAAATATATAAAAACTCAAATGATGAAAATTTAAATATAAGAACTATAGATTTATCTTTAAAAAGAAGAGGTCTTTTAATATCTAAGCCACAAAGAAATGAAATTTTAAAACAAAAAGATATTACTATATCTGATAAGATTTGTATTAGTATTGAAAAAGATTTTATTTGGATAAGTCCAAAATCAAATGAGATTATGGATAAAAAATTTAAAGAGAGTTGCAGAATAAAAAGAATACCTAAAAATATTCGCTCTTATATAAAAGAAAAAAAGATTAATTTAGAAGACTTAGTGTTCTAAGAATCTTTTCATTTTCTTCATTTTTATTAACTCTAACCTAGATTCTTCTTTATGATTTTTTAGAAAGTTAATATTTTTAAAAAAAAGTTCTTGTAAATATTTTAAGTCTTCAAGTTCTAAATCAAAATCTTCAATGTTATTTTCTTCAAGATATTTTTTATGCCATCTAACTAAAGAATCAGCTTTTAAACTTGAATCTAAAGAATCAATATAAATTAATTCTTTAAGAGCTTTTACAGACCAGTCTCGTCTTTCCATGCGTCTATTAATCCTTGAGTTACTTTTATTACTTGATTTATAGAGTTAACATTATCATCAACTCCAGCAGAAAATAGTGTTTCAATTTGATATAAATATAAACCATCTAAGTAGTATGCTACTTCACCACCATCAAAATCAAGTACGTTTCTTAATTCATCAAATATAGCAATTGCTTTATTTATGTATGTGAATTTAGCTTCAATATTTCCATCATCAATTGCACTTTTTACGAAAGACAAGTATTTAATAACTCCTTCATAAAGCTTTAGTATTAAAGCATAAGGATCATCTGATACTGCATTTTGTTGATTGTAGGCTTCTATCCCCATATATTAGGTCTCCATTTGGTAATTGTATTCTGTAAGTATAGTATATATTTACTTAAATATATTTATCATAAGAATAAAATAATTTTCATTCTTATGATGATGCAGTCGATTGTTCTATCATTAATGATAAACCAGAAAAAGAAGATTCATATTGTGTAATAATCGCAGCATATTCACCAAATTGTGTAGATAATGCTGTATATTTAGCATCTAAGGCTTCTTGTGCTTCTTCAAGCTCTTTTTCTAAAGTATCTTCTCTTGTTTGCATTGAGGATTCATATAAACCAATTACACCATCTGTAAATCCCATATTATCAATTAAAGCTTTTAATTGTGTTCCAATACCTTCTTTATCTGCAGTACCAACAAATATACTTTTCATTAATTCAGGATCTTCATCTAATGCCTCATTAAAAACGGTAGAATCTAAAGATAACACACCATAACTATCTAATTCAAAACCATAATTAAATACAGATTTAGCAGAGTCTTCACCATAAGATCCAAATAACTTATCTTTAATTTGATTTACGATGTCTTTTAAAGCAGCTTTATCTTCAATGTCTGAATCTGATGAATAAACTTCATCATCTATTAATGTAACTAATTCATTATATTTAGATATAAATTCATTCATACTAGTTTCTACAGTTGTATTATCTTTTGAGATATTAATACTAGATTCACCTGTTTCAGTTGCAGTAATTTTTAAGCCATCTACTTCTAAACTATTTGATGAAACACTATATGAAACACCATCAACTGTTGCTTCCATATTTTGTGCAGTTAGTGTATGATTAGGTCTAATAGTTTCACCTGCATCATTAATTTCTTCTTTATTAAATCCTAGAATACCATCTGCCGCAGCAGCACCTTCAATTGTAAGTGCGTTATCAATACCAGATTCACTACTTTTTATAACTAGTCTAAAAGAATCTGAACCTACTTGTTCTAATGACGCATTGATATTCTCATTTGCATCAATTTCATCAGCTAGTTCTTGATAAGTTTTGCCTTCAGTAGTAAAAGTTTCTTCATTTATAATTAAATCCCCCATACCTTCAATCACAGTATCTTTTTCAGCTTCACTTAGTGAATTTGATTGATATACATCTTTTTGTGCTAAGTTAGTAATATTAACTGTCGTAATACCTGTATTTAATGCAGAAACATCTGGCGCATCAAAAGTAACTGAAGAACCTGAAGCAGTTGCTGATTTTTGATCAAATGCAGTTGCTCCACCTGTAACAAATAAATCAAAAACTTTTACAGCATCTAATAATTCATTAACTTTATCATCAATTGTAGCAAATACTTCTTTCTCATTTGCTATATTTCCTATACTAGTCTCAATTGGTTCAACCGTAGCTGCACTTTCTGCTGTTTTTAATTTATCAATTAATTCTTGATTTAAAGATGATGCTCCACTTGAACCTAATCCTAAAATACCATCAGCCATAATAGTTTCCTCCTATTAACTTTTTAATCCAAGTAATACTTGTAACATTTCATCAATTGCAGTTATGATTTTTGCATTTGCACTATAAGCAGCTTGAAATTTTATTAAATTTATCATTTCCTCATCAGAATCTACTTTTGTTAATTCATCATGAGCACTTTCTAAAGCTTGCTGAATACCTTCTTGAGTTGTTAATAAAAAATCATTACTCTCTTTATCCGAAGAAACATTTACTCTAATATCTTGAAAAAATTCTGATAAAGAACTTACAGAATTACTATCTGAATTTTGAGCTTCTCCTGTAAATGAAATATCTTTTTTCCATTGTAAAGTTCCTAAATAATCTAGGTCCTCTTGTTCTAAATCATTAACAATATTTTCATTAAAGGTTAAAGTCATTACACTTGAACCTGAAAATAAATTTAATTCATTTACTTCTGAAGAAAGATATTCTGTTCCAGTTTCATCAATAGAAATATCCCCATATATATAATCGTCTCCATCTTTTATGTAAGCATCAGTTAAATCACTTAAAGTTTGTGCAAAAGAGTCTAGCTTATCTTTATAATTTTGGATTTTATTATTATATGAAGTTGAATCAAGATTATCAAGTTGGGGTTTTAGTATTCCACTCTTAACAGAAATTTCACTATCATAAATTGAAAGAAAAGTTCTTGACTCTGCTTGACTACTGTAATCTTCATCTGCAAAATAATTAGTTCTTTCATCTATTGTTATAGAATTATCTGAAATATCCAAAGTTTGTTTAGTTACTGTAAGTCTACCTTCAAAACTTCCATCCAAACCATCAACTTTTGATTCAATTAATAAAAAATTATCTTGATTTGGATAAAGTGCATTTTTATCCCCATCTGCATCTGTTTCATAATTTCCATTATAAGCTTTAACTAAGCCACTTATTCCTGTTGTAGTATTGATTTTCTCAGCTAATATCCTGATATAATTATCAGAAGTAATTTCATCCTTATTACCATCTCCATCTAAATCAAAATCTGAAGTATCACCAATTTTAACAGAAACTTCAAACTCATTGTTTACTTTATAAGTGATAATATCATCAGCATCAAGATTTGTATTATCAATAATAGTTGAACCAGTATCATCAACATATTTATCTATTTGAGGAGTTTTTTCTTCTTCAATTTCTAAAGCTCTTACATTTGTACTATATCTAACTGCTGTTGTATCTGCAATTTTTAATTCATACTCGCCATTTTCAATACTTACGTCAATATCAACATACATAGAAAGCTCTTTTTCTAGCTGATCTCTTTTATCTAAAAGATCATTTGAAGAAGAGCTAAATTGACTCATTTTTTCATTAACAAGGCCTATCTCTTGAAGAATATCATTTATTTTAACAACATTATAATTCAAGTCTTCTTTTTCTAAAGATTCTTGTTTTTCAATACCTGAATAAATATTTTGTAAAGATTCAACTAATGTGTTACCTTCATTTTGTAGAGTTGTTTTTGCAACTTCAGAGCTTGGATTAGTTCTTAAATTCTCAATAGATTGAAAATACCTATTTAAATCAGCGGAAAATCCACTAGTATCAGTTTCTTTAAATATTGACTCTACATTTGCTAATGTAGTAGATAATTTATCATATTCATTTAATTTTGAGTTTTCAGATAATATATTTTCATACATATATTGAGAAGTGATTCTATATGCCGAACTAGCATCAACACCACTACCCGTTACTCTACTATCCTTTTGTTCTAATTCACTAAGCTCAACAACTCTTTTTTTGTATCCAGGAGTATTCTCATTAGCAATATTATTTGATACGTTTTCAACTGCAACTTTTGCAGCATTTAGTCCAGACTGTGAAACATTTAATGTACCTAGCATTGAGACTCCTTTAGGATAAGATTTTCTATTATTACATTACAATTCTTAAAATTAGATTAAAATGGCCAAATTGCTCTAAATATTTTTGTACCCCATGGTGTTTCTAAAATATCTGCTTCTTGACCTTCTTTATCGTATAGTACTTTTAAATTAGCCATTTGAGAAGAACTAACTGTATTATCTGAAGTTATATCATAAGGTCTAATAACACCACTAATAATAATTTCTTGTTTTTGTCCATCAATTAATAACTCTTTTGAACCTTTAATAAAATAATTACCATTTTGATAAGTTTGCTCAATAATTGCAGAAATCACAGTTTCAAAAGTCTCATCTAGTTGTGTTTTTACAGCACCTTTATCTGATGATGAACTATTAGTAGTAAAGCCAACACCTAAAGTGCCATTTAATTTATCTGCTAAGCTATTAACTGTACCACCTAAAACATTAGTTCCAGTTCCAGCTAATATACCACCACCTAAATCATTATCTCTTGTACTCGTTAATTCTCTTTTATTATTTGTATCAGCAGATAAAGATTCACTAATATTAATTTGAATTATATCACCCACTTGTAAGTCTTTTTTATCAGCAAATAAAGAAGCACCTTGCATAGAATATAAAGAACCCTTATTATTTTTTGGTGCTGGTGTTTTTTTGGGAATTTGAATTTTTGGTTTTGTAAAATTGATTTCTTGCTTAGGTAAGACACCACAGGCAGTAAATAAAAGAGTGATTGCTACTAATAATATACTATTTTTCATCTAATCTACTTTTTACTATATATTTAACATCAATTGCAATAATGATTTCATTAAGTGTATTTTTTATTAAAGCCATTGTTCCATACCTTACTTTTAGTGCATCTAGGTTTGTTTTTGGTTCACAAATTATTACAACTTTATTTTCAATAATTTTTACATGTTGAATATATTTTTGACCTATTAAATCAACTGCTTTTTCTATTTCAGTCAGAATTGCTTTTTCTAAACTTTTTTTGTATTTTTTTCTTTCCAAAGCTTCTAATTTTTCTGCTTTTTTTGTCTCAAGTTCAATTCTTTGTTTCTCTTCAAACTCTTCACTCATATGAAGATAGTAGCCACCAAACATAGCTAGCAAGACAGCTAAAGAAATGAACTTTATGATTTTTTGTTTTTTATTTCTTTTTACAGCTACTATCATAGTTCTATTTTATTACAAATGTTGTAAATAATATTTGTTTTATATTATTAGCTTTTACATCTTCATTATTAGATGTAACTTCATTAATAATACTATTAATTTCTTCTAAAAGTTCTTCTTTTAATAAAGCTTTTCCACCAACTGTTAATAGTTCTTCAGAACTTCTAGCACTAATTTGATTTATAACTACGTCAATAACTTCTGCTCTGTACTCTTCAATAATAGCAGCAATTGTAGGTTCAACACTTTTAACAGCAAAAGATAGTTTCATTAACTTTTCTTTTCCCTTGGCATTAGTAATATTTAAAACTAAATCATCAATATTTGCTTTAAATGTTTCTTTTGAGTCCCCTGCTTCCTCTTTTTTAACCATTTCTTGATTAACACCTGCATCTTTAGGAGAGAACATACCTTGAGAATACAAGAAGTAAGCTCCACCAGCAACTGCTAATAATAAAATTACAACTAAAGCAATTAGTACAATAATCATACCTTTTCCTCCACCTGAACTTTTTGTTTCTTCTGCATTTTCTTCTTCAGCCATTCTTATCCCTTTTTATTTTCTACTTTAAAGTTCTCAAGCATTAATGTTAATTTTGCTGCATTTGGAACACTTAAATATTTCATTAATAATGTTACATTTTTTTCTTTTAATTTTAAGATTATATCAAAAACATCTTCAATTCTTCCATCACTAATCATTTCATTAAAGATTGATGCAGAAACTTTTGGCTTCATTGAATTATAGATTTTTGCTGTTTTACTATTTACTGTTTCTGTCATATCTTGTAAAATTGTAAGGTTTTTATCATGTAAAGCTTGAATTTCAGCTTTCTCTTTTTTGATTTGATCGAGTATTCTTTCTAACTCTTTTTTTCTATCTTGATACTCTTTTTCTTTTTGATTATAAAAAGAGTTTAATTCTTTTTTTAATTCTTTTACTTCAATTCTTTGCTTTATTAGTGCACTGCTTGTTTCATCTGCACAAAACAATAAAGTAGAAAATAATAATAAAATAATTATTTTATTAAACAAATCATAACCCTTTATCCTGATATATATTTACTTTGAATATATTCATTAGCTTCTTCTTCTTCAGCAGCTAACATTCTTTTAATCGTTTCTTGTCTCTGCTCTTCTAAAATATAGCCAAACTGTTCTGTCTCTTTTTGTAATTCTACAATATCTTTAATTAGTAATTCTAATTCTTTATTAAAATTGTTTTTTTCAATCTCTAATTTAGATATATGTAATTTCATTGTATTTTTATGCATTTGTAAAACAGCAAAATCTGAAATAGCACCAAACTTTTGTACAGTAGCTGTATCCATTTGTGTTTTTGTGATTAATATTTCAGCGTCAATTCTTTCTATTTTTGAAAGTAATTGTCCTTTTTGCATAAGTCTTTGATCTGTTTGAGTTTTTTTTAAATTAAATAATTGCTCAATCATATTTAGTTACCAAAAACAAGTATTAAATCCCATAAATCTTTGGTATATGTTTCAATATTCTCTCCAATCCAAGGTAGAGAAATCAAGATAAATGCAGATACAAATACAACTTTTGGAACAAAACTAAGTGAAGCATCACTAACTTGGGTAACTGCTTGGAAAATAGAAATTACTAATCCAATTACCATACTAACAAGTAATGATGGTAATCCTAGTAAAAGTATTATTTTTACTGTGTTTTCTGCAATTCCAATTAAATCCACATTTAATCTTTAATTTTTATAGTAATTTCTAAAGTTTTATTATTTAATAGTTTTGATATTAACTCTGCAATATCATTAACATTTGAACTTTCAACTTCTACTTTTTGACTAACTGGTTCATTATTTGTAGTCGTTATTGGACTATCAATATTCGATAATGCATTTAAAATATCTTCTTCATTTAATGAATCAAGTTCTGAAAAATCGTTAGACATATCATCTCCTTGTATAGATTCTTCCAAAGTTATATTTTCCATTTCCATAAAATCTGATTGTTTTTTTTCTTCATGGATTACATTCTGATCATAATCAGATTTAATATTATTTAGCCCAAAATCTTCTTCAAAATTAATCATTGAAGATAATTCATCTTTTGATAACTCTTTATTTGAAGTATCTTCATCATTAGTTATAAGACCTTCTAGTTCATCTAGGTTTACATCTTCAATCTTATTTTCTTCTATTTCTTTATCTTCTTCATTCTTATGTTTTTTAGTATCATCATTTGCACTTGAAAGAAGTTGAGCTAATTCATCATCTAATTCTATATCAAAATCATCTTCTAAATCAGTATCTTTATCATTTTCATAAGCTTCATCTACAATATCAATTATTGAATTTTGAATATTTGGCTCTAAATCTTTTTGTTGTTCATGTTTTTTTAGAATATACTTAGGTATTTCTTTTAATGAATCTACTGATATATCTGCTATTCCATTTTCTAATAAAAATTCTTCTTCAATACCATCTTTTGGACTAAGAAACTTTATTTTTTGAGAAATTGCATTTTTTTTAATGATTTTTTCATCATCAATTAAATAAATATCATTAGGATTTTCTTCAATAGTTGATTTTAACAACTCTAAATTAGTAATATCTTCTATTTTTGTATCACTATCTAATTTAAATTTTATATTTGCATGTTCTAAAGTTTCATGTATTTCTTTTTTAAAACTATTATTACCATAAATATAAATATTCAAATCAATGCCCTGTAACAAATTTTATTATAACGATTATACCTTTTTTTATTAAATTTACGATAAAATAATTAGAATTAAGCCTAAGGTATCATATTGAAGTTTTTTTTATTAGTATTATTTTTATTTTCATCTTTATACTCTCAAACCATAAAAGACATTTCTAATATTATTGGAATTAGAGATAACCAACTTATTGGATATGGTTTAGTAGTTGGACTTGCAGGAACTGGTGATAAATCAAAGTTTACAATGCAATCCCTTCAAAACTTACTTAGAAATTCATACATAAAAATTCCTGCTGCTTCTATAAACTCTAAAAATATTGCAGCTGTTATGGTAACTGCAAATCTTCCAGCTTTCTCTAGACAAGGTGATAAAATAAAAATAAAAGTATCTACTATTGGTGATTCTAAATCTATTGATCATGGTGAACTTTTAATTACTCAATTAAAAGGTGTTGATGGAAAAGTTTATGCTCTTGCTCAAGGAACAATTGTAGCAAATGCTAATAATAAAACTACAGGTTTTATTTACCAAGGAGCAACGGTTGAGAATGAAATTGATTATAATTTACAAGAAGAGAATCATATTACTTTAAGTTTATACAAAAGTTCGGCTAAAAATGCAGATTTAATAGAAACCAAAATAAATAAAAAATTTGGAAGAAGATTAGCGTACGCAGTAGATACAAGATCTATTCGAGTAAATAAACCAGATGAAATATCTATTATAAAATTTATATCTATGATAGAGAATATTCCATTAAGTTCTGACTTTAAAAAGAAAATAATAATTGATATGAATAGAGAATCAATAATTGCAGGAGCTGATATAGAAATTTCTCCGGTTACAATTGCTAGAGATTCTTTTACAATTAGAATCAAAAAATCTCCTTTAAATGAACCACAATGGAACGATCCTAAATACAACAAAGGTGTTGATGTAGGTGATGATGTAACAATTGCTGATAAGCCTGCTGTTGATATTAATAATGCAATGATTAATACTAAAAGAACTCCAACAGTTTCAGATTTAGTAAGAGCCATGAAAGTTATGAAATTACCAATGACTGAAATAATTGATACTCTTAAAATGATAAAAGAAATGGGTGCCATTGATGTTGAATTTGAGATAAGAGGATAATATGGCAGAATTTTTAAGTCAAGATGAAATTGATGCACTATTAGATATTGCCGAACAAGGTGAAGATATTGATGACTCACCAATTGAAAAAGTTATATCAAAAGAAAAAAACTATTCTATTTATGATTTCAAAAAACCAAATCGTATTACACCTGAACAATTTAAAGCATTTTCTACGATTCATGATAAGATGCTTAGAGATTTTATTACGGATCTTTCAGCAATGCTGCGAAAAATTGTTGATGTAAAACTTTATTCTATTGAGCAGATGACTTATGGAGAATTTATTCTTTCTATTCCACAAATTACTTCACTAAATACTCTTTCTATTAAACCTATGGAGGGAAGAATTGTAATTGAATGTAACCCAGGTATTTCACATAAAATCATTGCTGAATTATTAGGCTCAGGTGCTGTTAATACAAGTGACAATTTAGATAGAGAATTAACAGAGATTGAAGTAGAGATTTTTGAACATTTTTATAAAATGTTTATAAAAAACCTTTATAAAACATGGGATGATATTTCAACATTAAACTTTAAAACTGAATCAAGAGATACTAATGCAAATGCAATTCAAATTATTTCAGATCATGAAATAGTATTACTTGTTGTTCTTGAAATCACAATTGATGAAGAGTCAGGTTTTTTATCTATTTGTTACCCTATTTCATATATTGAACCTCTTTTAAATAAAATAGTTGAAAAAGTTTTTTCAGAAGGTAAAAATAGAAAATCAAGTAGAAAAAAAGATATTAAAACATTAATATCTGGAGCTAAAATGAAAGTAGAGTCAATTATGGCGGAAACAGAATTAACAGCTGAAGATATTTTAAATTTAAAAGTTGATGATGTTATTGTTTTTAATAAAAATGCTACATCCTCATCAAATAAAGTTTATATAAATAAAAAAGAAAAATTTCTAGCCTTATCTGGAATTTCAAGTAATAGAAAAGCAATTCAAATAGAAGCTAACCTTGATAAAGAGAAATTAGAAACATTAGAAACATTAAGAGTTATGAGAGAGGAAAGATTAGTAAAAGCTGCAGAGAAGTCTAATAGTATTAAAAGACTTCTTGGTGAGCGAGAGCTTAAAAAGAAAAGTTAATTCTTTTTAATGCTCCATGCTAATATTTCATCTGCGTACATTGGTACTACATTTTCATTTTTATATGTATAAGAAGATGGAACTACAAATTCTCTCTTTTCAAAACTTATAGTTTTTTTCTTTGGAGTTAACTCATATATTCTTTGCGCATTTAATGATACAAAATCATTTAACTTATCTAAACAATCATGTTTTTCAAATAGTTCAACTAAAACTTGTAAAGCAATTGGTGATGTAAATACTCCAGCTGCACAACCACAAGACTCTTTTTTATGCTTAGGGTGAGGAGCAGAATCACTTCCAAACATTAATTTTGGATGAGCTTTTAAAGCTGCAGATAATAAAGCACTTCTATCTTCAGGTCTTTTTGCAATTGGTTTACAAAATAAATGGGGTTTTAACATCCCACCAGCAACATCATCAAGTGTAATAAGTAAATGCTGTAATGTTACAGTTGCATGTAAATTGTCATACTTTTCAAGTAAATCTACAGCATCTTTTGTAGTAATATGCTCCATGATAATTTTTAAATCAGGGAATGCTTTTGCAATTGATTCATAAATTGGCATAAACTCTTTTTCTCTATCCATTACAAAACCATTTGTTTCACCATGAATACATAAAGGAATTCCTAATTCACTCATTGATTCTAAAGTTGGTCTTAAAACCTCAACATCCATAGAAGAAACGCCTGTTTCTGAATTTGTAGTAATTCCTGCAGGGTAAAGTTTAACAGCAATAATATCATCTTTAATATCTTTTAAAAACTCATAAGAATAATCTGCTTGAAAAAATAAAGTTACATGAGCATCAAAAATATCTTCTGCACATGCTTCTTTAATTCTTTCCTTATATGAAAGTAATGCTTCTTTTGTAGTAATTGGAGGTACTAAATTTGGCATTATTAATGCCCCTGTAAAAGTATTAGAAGTTAGTGGACCAACTAGTTTTAACATATCACCATCACGTAAGTGAAGGTGCATATCTAAAGGTTCATTAATCTCAAAAGTACTTAAATTACTCATTAAATAGCTTCCTCATTTTCTTCACCAGTTCTAATTCTAACAATTTTTTCAATATTAGATACGAATATTTTTCCATCTCCAATTTTTCCTGTCTTAGCAGAATCTGTAATTAATTTAATTATATTATCAACATCCTCTTCTGCAACAATTAATTCTAATTTAATTTTAGGAAGAAAATCAACAACATATTCAGCTCCTCTATATAATTCAGAGTGCCCTTGCTGTCTTCCGTAACCTTTTACATCAGATACTGTCATTCCTGTAATTCCAGCTTCTGTTAAGGCATCCTTTACATCTTCTAATTTAAATGGTTTTATTACTGCTTCGATTTTTTTCAAACTATATCCTTTTTAATTCTGTTTATTCTATCAAATTTTATATAAATTTATAACTTACTAGAAAGCTCTTTTAAATTCTGGGTAAGCTTCAATACCACATTCTTCAACATCTAAGCCTTGCATCTCTTCATCATTACCAGCTCTTAATGGTGCTATTTTATTAATAATAAATAAAATAATAAATGATGATATGAAAGCAAACATTCCTACAACTAAAATACCTTTTATTTGCCCTAATAATGTAATATCACTTCCATTAGATGCAAATAACCCAACTGCCAATGTTCCCCAAATACCATTTAATAAATGCACTGATAAAGCCCCAACAGGATCATCAATTCTTAGTTTATCAAAAAAACTTACTCCAAATACAACTATAATACCACCTATAGCTCCAATTAAAATTGGAGTATAAATATTATATAAATCTGGTCCTGCAGTAACTGCAACTAATCCACCTAAAGCACCATTTAAAATCATAGTAATATCTAGTTTTCTATATCTAAAATACATAAATGCTGCAACCATTATAGCACCTGAAAGTCCTGCTGTATTTGTATTCATAATAGTTAAAGCAACTGCATCTGCATTCTCTTTTGATGTAATTGAACCTACAGAACCACCATTAAAACCAAACCAACCAATCCATAAAAGAAAAGCTCCTAATGTAACTAAAGGAATATTTGAAGCAGGAATAACTTTAATTCCACCTGTCTTTGTATATCTTCCTTTTCTTGCACCTATTATCATAATTGCAGCTAATAACGCCCAACCACCAGTTGAATGAATTACTGTTGAACCCGCTAAATCATACATTGATAAAGAAAGAAATGTTCCATCTAAGAAGTTCATTCCCCATGTAATATTTACAATTAATGGATAAAGTACTGCTGCCATAATAATAGTAAATGCTGCAAGAGGGAGAACTTTTGCTCTTTCACTAACACCACCAGACATAATATTAACTACTTTTCCAACAAATGCCATTTGAAACATAAATGCAGCCCATTTACTCATACTATCACTTCCAAAATCTCCGAAAGCTATTGAATAACCTATTAATAAAAAAGATAGTGATGCAATTGCATAAATTAATGTATTAATAGTTAATACAGCAGTAACGTTTTTTGTTCGAACAATACCAGCTTCTAGCATTGCGAAACCTGGAACCATGAAGATAATTAATGTCATAGCAAAGATTGCATATAAGGTATCAATTATATAAGAGACAGATTCTATATTCATAAATAATCCTTGTGATTGTTTTATTTATATTATATAGGTATAAAAAATATTTGTTTTTAAAAAGTTGTATAGAAAGTATACAATTCAAGAAAAAGCATATTTTCTTGAATTATAATTATTAATTAGATTGCTTCAGAACCTTTCTCTTCAGTTCTTATTCTAACTACTTCATCTAACGATGAAACAAAGATCTTACCATCTCCAATTTTTCCTGTTTTAGCAGATTGAACAATTGCAGTTATTGCAACATCAACCATATCTTCTTGAACAACTAAGTCTATTTTAATTTTTGGTAAAAAATCTACCACATACTCAGCCCCTCTGTATAATTCAGAGTGACCTTGTTGTCGTCCATAACCTTTTACGTCATAAACACTCATACCTGTAATACCTGCTTCAACTAGTGCATCTTTTACATCTTCTAGTTTAAAAGGTTTAATTATTGCTTCAATTTTTTTCATATTTTACTTCCTATGCTCTTTTAAATTCTGGATAAGCTTCAAGTCCAGTCTCATGAATATCTAGACCATCAATTTCAGTCTCTTCATCAACTCTTAATCCAATAACCATATCTAAAATTTTCCATACAATGAATGATGAAATAAATACGAACGCTCCAATTACAACAATACCTTTAACTTGTGCCATAATCGCAACTTCTGGATTGAAGATACCTACAGCTAATGTTCCCCAAATACCTGCTACTAAGTGAACAGATAGTGCACCAACAGGATCATCAATTCTTAACTTATCCCATAAAGGAACTGCAAGTACAACTAAAGCACCACCAACGATACCTTCAATAAACGAAACAACCATACCTAAATCAGGTCCTGCAGTAACAGATACAAGTCCACCTAAAGCACCATTTAATACCATTGTTAAATCAACTTTTTTATATAACAATTGAGTTAATAAAGCAGCCATCAATGCCCCTGCACAAGCAGCCATATTTGTATCAGCAATTACCATTGCAATTCCGTCGATATCAGCTTTAGATCCAAGTGCTAACTGAGAACCACCATTAAATCCGAACCATCCCATCCATAAAATGAATGTACCTAAAGTTGCTAATGTAAGATTAGAACCTGGAATTGGTCTAACTTGTCCATTTTTACCATATTTACCTTTTCTAGCACCTAAGATTAAAACACCAGCTAATGCAGCCCATCCACCAACAGAGTGAACAATAGTCGAACCAGCAAAATCAGAGAAACCAGCAATTACTCCACCAAGTTCAGATCCACCCCATGTCCAGTGACCTTGAATTGGGTAAATTACACCTGATAAAACAACAACAAATATTAAGAATGGCCATAATTTCATTCTTTCAGCTATTGTTCCAGAAATAACAGAAGCTGCAGTTGCTACAAATACTACTTGGAAAAAGAAATCAGCCATAACAGGATAACCCATTGCTTCATTTGTTTTACCACTTAACATTGCTCCACTACCAATAAACGAACTACCGTCACCATACATAAAGTTATATCCAACAAAATAGAACATAATACAAGATATTGCAAATAACGCAATATTCTTTGTTAATACAGTCGCATTATTTTTTGTTCTTGTTAACCCAGCTTCAAGCATTGCAAATCCTGCAGCCATCCACATTACTAAAATTCCTGCAAACACGAACAGGAAACCATCTAAGATGTATTTTACATCAGCAAAATTTTCCATAAGACCCCTTTGTCAATTTTTATACGAGTATTATAAAATATTACATATGATAAGTAAACATACTATCTGTATATTTATTATACAATTAGTTAAAACATTTTTTGTTTACTGTAATTCATAACTATTTATGACTTAATATATCTATCTTTTAGCTAAGTGATAATAAAATAGATAAAATTTAACACATAAAGAGTGAGTGCATGTTAAAAAATTTTATAGGTAAAAAGAAATATATAGAAGAAGACTTATTAAAAGAATTACTAAACCCTGTATTTGATCAAAAGAAAATTGATATAATTTTTAAAAGTTCTAACATTGATGTTAATTGGCAAAATAAAAATCAAGAAACTTTTTTACATATATGTGCAAAGGCTGGTTTCCTAGAATCTGCAAAATGGCTATTAAATAAAAATGTAAATACTGAAATACAAAACCTAGAAAATGAAACTGCTCTTTTTTATGCATTACACTCTAATAACTTACCATTGATAACATTATTAGTAGAGTGTGGAGCAAATGTAAATCATTTAAATATTCACCATAGATCATTAATTCAAGAAGCAATAATTTCTAGTAATAATAGATTAGTTAATTATTTAATCTCTCAATCAAAAAATCTTTCTAATGAAGATAGATATGGGAATAATCTTATATTTGATTCAATTTCAAATGGTAATAATGAAATTATTGCATTAGTTGCATCATTAGAAGAAGTTGATGTAAATCACATAAACCATGAAGGTAATACTGTATTACAACAAGAAGTTGTATTACGAAATAATAAACTTGCAATTGATTTAATGCAATTAGGTGCAGATCCTACAATCGTAGATAAAAATGGAAAAAACTTCTTATTTTATACTATTTCAAAAGGTTATAAAAATGTAGAGATTTTAGAAAAAGCTGTTGAACTAGGTTGTGATATTAATACGAGAAGCTCAGATAACACTACTATTCTAATAGAATCCATTAACCACTTTTTAAATACACCAAAAGATAAACAAGAAGAGAGAGAAAATCACTTACTAATGATTAGAGAGTTAATTGCAAAAGGTGTAGAAATTGAAGCAATTGATGATAGAAATGAAACTGCATTTTTTGCAGCAACAAGAAGTGCAGATGTAAAACTAATTGATATTTTTTTAACTAATAGTAATATTTCTATAAATCATCAAAATATAGATGGAGATACAGTTTTATCAATTTTAATACTAATGGGAATTGCAAATATTAAAACTATTATCAAATTTTTAGAGCATAATGCAAATCCAAATATAAAGAATAAAAAAGGTAAAAACTGTATTGAGCTACTTAGTGATATAATTTTATACTTCCAAAACCATAAGGAACTTGACACTAATATTGAAACAAAATTAGATGTAAATGGAGAATATTTAACAGTTTTAACAAAAGTTATAGAAAATTCAAAAGTAGATTTTACTGAACTTAATTCAAAAGGGAAACCCTTATTTTTTGATTCTATCCTTTATTTTAATTTGAATTTATTTAAAATATTTAGAGATTCAAATATTGATATAAATTTAAGAGATAAAGAAGATCACAATATAATATTTGAATTAATGGATTACAATTATTCTCATACAAGTAAAAAAGATAAAAAACAATATTTAGATATGATGCAAAACTTAATTAACATTGGTGCTGATGTTAATGCAAAGAATCATGAAGGACTTACACCTTTACATAGGTCAATTTCTGAAAAGTGTGAGTATACAGTAAAACTTCTATTAGATGCAAAGTCGGATACCTTAGCTGTTGATAACAAGGGGCGAAGTATTATTCATAATTGTATTTGGAAGGATACAACAAGATATTTTAAATTAATTCATTCATATAATCCAAATATAATAAATATACCAGATAAATTTGGATTAAAACCAATTAATTATGCTGCATTTATGGGCAAAAAAGATTTAATGATTCAAATGCTTGATGCAGGAGCATTAGTAAATAATCCTCATAAAAAAGATCCTAAGATATTGCAATTCTTTGAAAAATTTCATAAAAATATCATCAATATTGAAGATGATGTGAAAAATGAAGTAGATAGAAGAAGTTTACGATTATTAGCAAATGCTATGATTAATGAGTTTAATATAAAAGTGTAAGTTTACAAAACAATCTTACTTCTTTATTTATTGTCTCTTTACTTCATCTAAGGTCTTACCATCAAAAAACTTCCATTCAATCCAAGCATTTGACCTTCTACCTAAAACTACAGAAGAAGCCATACTAGAAGATAAGAATATATAATCTTTTGTAAATTCATTGGATTTAATTGCTTGTTCATAAGAAAAGTTATAGTTCAGATTAAACTATTTTATATAAAATAACCACTTGTTTAAAAAGTAACCATAAAACTTTCATTAACATCATTTTAAACAAGTATAATATTAAAAAAATTAGGATGATATAATGAAAGAATTCATAGAGACCTACAAACAACACCAAGAAGAAATAGAATTTTTTTTACAAGAAAGTGTTAGAAATCTTGGAAGTTTAAAAGCTCATAAAAAAAATGAATTTGCAAAACTATTTAATCTTTTCCCATCTTTAGAACTTATTTATTTTACAAATAAAGATACTAAAATACAAAGTTCACCAAACTATTATAGAACCAGAGTAGAAGAAGAAGCAAAAGATAAAAATAGATCATATTTAATTTCGAAACTAGAGTTTAAAGAAGATAATATTGCTTTCTCTACTCCTTATATCAGTATTGCTACAAGAAATAACTGTGTAACACTTACTATAAAAGAAGGTGATGAAATCATCTTTTTAGATTTTAGAATTGATATATTACTTGAAAAACTAAACTTACTTGAACTTAATAAGCCATTTCATGCTGTTACAAAAGGTTTTTATATCTTAGCAGGTTTTTCAATGATGATCTTAGCAATAATTACTATTGCTTTTTCCCTATATGATTTTGTTTATTATCTATTTATAAAAAATGATTTATCTTTAGAAATGATATTTAAGCCAATAATTGCATTAACTCTTAGTATTGCAATTTTTGATTTAGCAAAAACAATACTAGAACAAGAAGTATTTTTTAAATCTTATTCAAAAAATGCGAAAGTTGAAACAAAAATATTAACAAAGTTTTTAAGTACCATTATTATTGCATTATCTATTGAAGCACTTATTGTAGTATTTAAAATAGCTTTAAATGATTATGATAAAATGATAAATGCCTTTTATTTAATTGCAGGTATTTCTTTAATTTTATTATCACTTACTACATTTACTTACTTTTCAACTAAGAAAAGTAAGTAATTTAGTCTATTAATTAGTTTTTATCTTATTTATATACATATTGTAAACAATTGGTTATATAATAAACAAAATAAAATAAAATTTATAAAAATATACTGTATAATTAATTTATATTAAATAAGGTCATTAAATATGCAAGATTATATAGCACAAGATGAAATTTCAAAAGAGATACTAAATTCTGCAAAGTTATTGCAAGCAGTAAACGTACATGCTTTGATTATAGGCTCAGCAGGTGTTGGTAAAAAATCCCTAGCTTCTTATATATTGCCTAATTCAAAAATCTATAATGCAAAACTACTACAGCAAGATATTCAAGATGAAGTAATAAATCTTCTAGATGATGCTATTATCATTGATAAAATACATGAAATAACAAATATTGACCTATTATTAAATTGGATTAATTTAAATAATATACGTATTATTGCAATATCAAATAATGACTTACTAAATCAGAAATTAAAAGATATTTTTTCAATAAATTTGGAAATTCCTGATTTATATAAAAGAGACCTTGATACAAAAGCTTTAATAAATAAATTCTCTGTTGAAGCATCTCAAACTTTAGATGTTGAGATGATTTCTTCATCAAAACTTATTATAAATACTACAAATAACACACATTCTCTTAGAAAATCTATTTATTTTTCATACCTATTTGAAACAATTGGAGAAGAAGAAATTCTAATGTTTTTAGAAAAATATTTAGGTGAAAACTTAGGTGAAGAAAATGCATATAAAAATCTTTTATATTTATTTGAAGTTCCCTTAATTAAAGCATCAACAAAAAAATATAAATCTCAAGTACAAGTTGCAAAACATTTAGGTTTAAATAGAATAACTTTAAGAAAAAAACTAGAAATACATAAAGACTTATTATGATTGATTTAAATATACAAATTGAAGAATTAATATCTCAAAAAGCAAATGATTTTGAGATCTCAAAAGTTTTTAAGAACTATTTTAAAAACTATGTTGCTTCTATTGATACCACATTAGAAACAACTGGGGGAAAAGATTTCTTTGTAAAACATACAAAGCATACTGATAAGTTTTTGATTCTGCTTTATAAATATATCTTACGTAAAAACTTTGGTTCATACCAACCAATGAGCTCATCGGTTCCTATTAGTTTAATAGCATTAGGTTCTTATGGAAGACAGCAACTATGTATTTATTCTGATATTGATATTATGATTTTATATGAAGATATTAAAGGCTACAACTTAAAAGAGATTATGGAAGAGTTTATCACTCTTGCATGGGATTGTGGATTAAAATTAGGTTCAAGAGTTCATGAACTTAAAGATGTTGCTTTAAGTGTTGAAGAAGATATTACTATTAAAAGTTCTATTTTAGAATCAAGAATGATATATGGGTCTAAGTATCTTTGGTATGGCTATGAAAATGTTCTAAACCTAATTAGAAAAACAAACCAAAAAGAGTTTATTTTAGAAAAATTAGAAGAACACAAACAAAGACTTTTAAAATACCCTTTAAAAATGGAACCAAATATCAAAGATGGATATGGTGGAATTAGAGAATCTAATATGATGTATTGGATAGCAAATATATTATATGCTACTACAGATACAAAAACTTTAATAGGTAGTGAGTTTTCAGAAGAAGAGTATAGAAAATATAGACAATCTTTAGAGTTTATTTTTCAAGTAAGAAATGCTCTGCATAATATTGCAAGAAAGAAACAAGACCTTGTAACTTTTGATATCTTGCCTGAGTTAAGTACTAAGTTAGGTTTTAAAAGTACTCCTCGTCATACAAAAGATAGACAGTGCATGGCAAAACTTTTAACTTGTTTACATATTATTCATAGCTTTACAGCTACTATGGTTAAGAAATTCACACGTGGTGTAATTTCTAAAACTGAAAATATAACAAAATTAAAACAATATAGATATAAAAAGAATTTATATATTGTGGAAAATACTTTATATACTTCATTTAATGCTAAAAGGGTTACTTTAAATACTTTATTAAAAGAATTAATAGACTTGCCAGCAACAGTTACTAGGTTTGATAGATCTTACATATATTATGCAAGTAAAACAAAACTACCTAAAACACAATCAAAAGAGCTTCAGAAAAACATAAAAGCAATGCTTTATAAAAAACGGCTATATCCTGTAATAAAGCTAATTTATAACGCAGGATTGTTTCAAGCAATTCTTCCTAGCACAAAGAAAATAATTGATCAACCACAATTTGATGGTTACCATCAACATCCTGTTGATGTTCATTCAATTACAACACTAAAATTTGCTGAAAATATAAAAGACCCATATATTCAAGAGATATTTAACTCTTTAACTAAACATCAAAAAAGTGTTACAAAACTTGTAGCATTATTTCATGATATTGGAAAAGGAAGACCAACCGACCATCATATAGTTGGAGAAAAACTATTTAAAGGAATGGGAATATCCTTTGGATTTGATGAAGAGCATACAAGAATTGGTGCAAGACTTGTAAGGTATCATAATATGATGTCTTATATAGCTACACATGAAGATATATATTCTGAAAAAACTATTTTAAATTTTGTTGGTTTAGTAAAATCTGAGCTTGCATTAAAAATGCTATATGTAGTTACGTACTGTGATATTTCAGCTGTTGGAAATAATATTTATAACTCTTCAATGGCTTCACTTTTAAAACAACTTTACACACAAACTCTTCCTGCTTTTGAAAATAAAAACCTATTAAATGAGAGTTCAAGAAGAGTAGCTAAACAAAATGCAATTAAAAATCTAAAGAGATATAAACAGTTAGCAAATATTGTAAAAAAGAAAATAATGTATATCTCTTCAAATCAAATGTTCTTGATTTTAAAAGCTGAAGATATATTAGATATTGCAATTAAAGCAAAAGATGTAAATGACTATATTTATAAAATCATGAATACTACTCATTTAACTATTAGAATTATTAGAAATGTACCTTTAAATCTAGGATACCTTCTAGGAAAACTAGAGTTTTTAAATATTGCATCAATGAATATTTTTAAACTGTATGATGATAAAAAAGCATTCTATATCTCTTTTACAGAGAAAGTAGATGAAGATGATTTACCTTTTATTGAAGAAGTAATAAAAAACTCTTTTGATATGTCAAGAACTACTAGATCAACAGAACCTATAATAAAAAAAGAGAATATAAAAATCAATTGCAATCATACAGCTCACCTAGCTTCAATGAGTATTGTTGCAAAAGATCAAAAAGGACTTTTTGCATATATTGCTAAAATTTTTGATGATTTTAACCTTGAAATAGAAAGTGCTAAACTACATACAATAAAAGGCTTTGCAAAAGATTTATTATTGATTGAAAAAAATGGAAACTTCTGTGCAAATCAGGATGATATACTTGATTTAATATGTGCTGGAGAGAAAACAAAGAAAATAGAAAAAGTAGATTAATCTACTTTTTCTAAGCTATTTGAGCTAAGTTTTTAGCTGCTTTAAAATCCTTCTTTCCCGTTCCAAGTTTTGGTATGTCTTCTACTATTTTTATAAGACTTGGTATCATTAATTTATTATCAAAAGATGTATTTATTTTCTCTTTTAATTCATCTACAAAACTTTGCTCAACTTTTGAAATCAGAAGAATTATCTTTTCACCTTTTTTTTCATCTTCTAAAGAAGTTGCGATAAAGTCTGTTTGAGAATCTTCTTCAAGATTTATTAACTTAGAGATCTTTTCTTCAATCGCCCCTAAACTGATCATCTCTCCACCTAGCTTTGCAAATCTTGAGTATCTATCTACAATTGTTAAGAAACCATCATTATCAAGTTTTCCCTTATCTCCTGTAATATAATAACAATGTCCATCAATTTGTTTTAATACTTCTTGTGTTTTTTTCTCATCTTTTAAATATCCTTTCATAACTTGAATACCTGAGATTAAAACCATTCCTTCTTCATTTGTTTCTAACTCTTCAAATGTTTGGGGATTAACTATTTTTATAAAAGTTCCAGGCAATGCCATTCCTACAGTTCCAACTTTATTTCCTTTTTGTACTGTATATTCAGGGCTTAGAACATCAGGCAAATTACAAGAAGTAACTGGTGTTGTTTCAGTTGTACCAAAACCTTCTAAAATATCTTTTCCAAACTTCTTTTTAAACTCGAACCTAACATCTTCTCTTAGCTTTTCAGCACCTGCAACTGTTAGTCTTAAGCTTTCAAACATTAAAGGATTAACCTTTGGATTTTTAGTATAAAGTCTAAAAAATGTTGATGTTCCTGTCAATATTGTAGCTTTATATTTATATATTAGTTTCCCTAAGCCAAAGCCATCAGTTGGATCTGGATGACATACGCATTTAATTCCTTCAATTAGAGGTAAAAAAGTAGTTACAAATATTCCAAATGCATGGAAAATTGGAAGAGAGCCTACGAAAACATCCTCATCATTTACATTTAAAACATTTGCTATTTGCTGTGAATTTCCAAGAACATTATCACTGCTTAACTCTATTCCTTTTGGACTTCCTTCACTTCCTGATGAAAATAAAATTAAAACAGTATCATCTTTTTTAATCTTTTTTAAATGTATTGCTTTTAATATAAAACTAGGTAAAAACTTAACACTTAAAAGAGTAAGTAAACCATCTATTTTACTTATATCTTTTTTCAAATCTTCAAGATAAATAACCTCAACTGTATCAAGTAAAGACTCAACATCAATACCTTTACTTTTTAGTTTTTCTACAAATTTTAAACTAGCTACTATTGTTTTAACTTCAGCTTTTTCTACTGCTTGTTTTAAAGACTCTATTTCAGCAGTATAGTTTAAATTTACTGCTGTTTTTCCCATCATTAAAATAGAATTATTTATAAAAGCACCTGCACATGTTGTTGGAATTAATAATCCAATATTCTGTCCTTGAACCTTCTTTTGTAATAAGTTTTTAAAGAGTATTGATACAGTTAAAAACTTATTTCCACTTAACTCTAAACCTGTGGAATCAGCCATAATCATCTCATTTGAAACTTCTTTTAATCTATCAAAGATAGTTTCGCTTAAAGTACCTAAGTTATCAATATGTTGTTTCCATGATATTGTAGATAAGGCTAATACTTCTTTTTTTACACTTGCAATATTTGCCTTTTCTTTTTTCATAGACTTTGAAAAAGAAACAGTTACCGTATTTGTTCTATATGATTTTTTTAATTTTGCATTTGCTCTTGAAAACATTGATTCCCATAAACCACGAATATAAAAAGAAACAACTTTTACTTCACTATTAGTTTGATTTAAAATTAGCTCAAAACCTCTTTTAAACTCACCTAAGTGTCCATTTCTAGTAATACTTCCTTCAGGAAAAAGAACAACAATATTTCCTGCATCTAACTCTTTTGCAACTATTTGTATTGTTGACTTACTAGAAGCTCCTGAAATTGGAATAGCTTTAAACATTTTAAGTAACCATTTTAGATACCACTTATTATAAATTGATTTTTCCATTACAAACTTTACTTCACGTGGTACGCTCATTAAAATTACTGCCCAATCAATCCAAGATACATGATTTCCTAAAAGTAAAACTCCACCACTTGATGGTATATTTTTTACACCATTTACTTCTAATTTGTATTTTAATCCAACAATTACTTTTAAAAATAGTAAAAGCATAGATTGAGGGAATTTTATTACTGTATAACTAGCACCTAAAATTGTAATAAGCAGTATTAAATAAATTGTATTTAAAGGGTCAAGATTATAAAAAGAGACAATAGTTGTAATACTTAGCATAATAAACATAGCTAAAGAGTGAAACCAATTATTACCAGCTAGCACTGTTCCTAAGCTTCTTTTATTAGCATTAAACTGAATTAATGCATTTAAAGGAACTACAAATAATCCTCCAAAAATACCAAAAACTAAAAATGTTAGGCTTAGGAAAAATGGTGATTGCACAATAGTTGAAATATATACCATTATTGCCATTCCAAAAGCTGCAATTGGAATAGTCCCTATTTCTATATAGTGTTTTGAAACTTTTGAGTAAATAATTGCACCTATTGCAATTCCAAGACCAGAACAAGCTATTACTCCATTTATTACAAAAACATCTGTAATTTCAAGATATTGTTTCGCAAATGAAGGAAATACTGCCATTAAACCTTGTGATATTCCCCAAAATATTGATAAGCCAATAACAGATAAGAATATTACAGAATTTGAAGAGATTGTTTTTATATTTTTTATTAAAAGCTTACCTTTTAATAGCTCTTTTCTTTCAATACAAAGCTTGTCATTTTTTCTGTATGAAGTTTTTACTTTTCTTAAGATAAAAAGAGAAACTATCATCTCTAAAAAAGCAATAGGCAAAATATAGTAAGTTAAAGGAAGTATTGCCGAAAGCAACTCTTCTTTTGTAGATAAAACTTGCATTGTATTTGAAGTATAAAATCTTTCAAAAATATAAGAAGTTATTCCAATTGCAAATAATATAGCAATAATTGAAACTGATTGTAAAGCAGAGTTTCCACGTGCAAGATTTTTCTTTCCATATATATCTAGTATTATTCCAAATTTTGCAGGTGAATATATTGCACTTTGAACAGCTAATAAAACAAGTGAAATCATTGCAAAATAAAAATTACCACTTAAATAAGCAACAATCATTAAAATTGATAAACAAAATGAGGAAACAGCTCCATAAATTAGAATATCTTTTTTATTATACTTATCAGATAAGTATCCACTAACAGTAAAAAGAAGTAAAAAAGGTATGATTATCATTGCATTTATTATTGATATCCATATTACTTGTTCACTTCCATCAAAAACTTTAAATGCAATATTTTGTAGTAATACTTTATGCGATACATCAACTAAAGCATTACAAAACACAACAAATAAAAATGCTGCTTTTATAAGTAAAATATTGTTTAAATTATCTTTTAACTTTTGCATTATATATCCTTTTTAAATTCTTCAACTGTATGACGATTAAAAACAAATGGCTTAAATGAGTTTAAAATATCTAGAACTAAAATCTCAGGTAAAATACCTCTTTCTTCTAAAACTTTTTCACTTAATTTACGCTCTAAACTTGCAAGTTTTTTACTTGTATTTACATATTCACTTATTAATTCTTGTGAAACATCATATTTTAATAGTTCACAAAATGTTTTTAAAACCTCTACTTCTGTTTTAAAATATATATCCTTGTCATCAAGTAAATCAAGCTTTATTGCTTTTTCTAAATTTAAATCTAATAAATCTTTTTTTGGAATTGGATTTTTTATTTCACTTGAAATCATTTGAATAGATTGTAAAATTAAATCTGCTCTATCATTAAAATTGATATTATAATAGTCAAAAAGTTCTTTAATATAATCAAGTGAAAAGTTCAAGTTATCTTTGAAGTACTTAATTAAGTTTAAAACAGTTATTGTGATTTCTGGATAGTATTTCATATTTTTTGAAGTACTTAAAGTATTTGGGAGTAATCCCTTTTTATAGTAAAAAGAGATTGTGTGATTACTCAAAGCAGAGAGTTCTACTAATTCACTCATTTTATAATAATTTTTTTCTTCTATAACTTTCATATATCTTCCTTAAAGTTAAGAGTTTAACTCTTAACTTTTGAAAGTATAGGTAAATTAAATAAAAAAGTCAAGAGTTTTACTCTTTACTTTTCTTCTTTCTATTTGTATTAAAGGAATCTAATGAAAAGATAAGTAATGCAATCCAAATAAGAGTAAATGTAATCAATTTATCAGAATTAAACTCTTCATTATAAACAAAAATTGCAAGTAAAAAAGCACATGTAGGTCCTAAATATTGGAAGAAACCTAAAGTAGATAGCTTCATTCTTGTTGCTGCTCCATTAAACAATAATAATGGAACTATTGTAATAAGTCCACCAAGACTTAGCATAATATTTATATATTCACTTGAGCTCAAAAAAGATATCTTATCATTTATCATCAAGTAATATATTCCAATTAAAGCAAAAGGCATTAAGATTAATGTTTCTATACATAAACCTATAATTGAACCTAGGTTTATTTTCTTTCTAATCATTCCATAAAAAGCAAAGCTAAGAGCTAGAGTTAATGAAACCATAGGTAAAGAACCTAAAGAAATTAGCTGATATAAGACTGCAAGAAAAGCAATAAAAATAGCAAAGTTTTGATATCGTGTCATTCTTTCGCCAAAGAATACATAGCCTAAAAATACACTAACAAGGGGATTTATATAATAGCCAAAAGCAGTTTCCATAATCATATCATTTGCTACTGCCCAAATAAATACAAGCCAATTTAGTGAGATAAAAAATGTAGAGAAAGCTAAGTATTTTAGTTTTCCGACATCTTTTATTATAATTTTAAAAATATCAACTTGTTTTGTTATAAATAATAAAGGAATCAAAATTAAAAAAGACCAGAAAATTCTATGAATTAGAACTTCTAATGGTTCTACACTTGATACTTGTTTAAAATAAATTGGAGCAATAGCACCCCAAAATAAAAATGCTAAGATGGCATATACTTGCCCTAGTCTATTCTCGTTCAAATTTTCTCTTTATATTGTTTTCGAACTATATCTAAAAGTAGCAAAATTTGAACAATAAAATTACATTTTTATTCTAGAAAAATGCTTTAATTTCTTCAGTGTTTAATAGCTTCCCTGTAGATTTAACCTCTCCGTTTATTACAAGTCCTGGAGTATTCATAACTCCATAGTTCATAATTTCAACTAAATCTTCAACTTTCTCAACTTGTGCAAAAACTCCAGCATCAGCAACTGCTTTTTTTACATTTTCTTCTAAGGCTTTACATTTTGCACAACCTGTTCCTAAAATTTCTATTTTCATCAAATTATCCTTTTTTATTTGTTTTCTTTTTATAATAAAGCGTTAAATATATATCCAACTAATAAAATTGCACTTCCTACAATTCCAAAAAATATAGAGATAAGCTTCACAGACATTACTCTTTTTAAAATCATTGCTTCTGGAAAACTTAAAGCTACAACTGCCATCATAAATGATAATGCAGTTCCAAGTAGCATTCCTTTTGAAGTTAAAACTTCAATAAGTGGTATCATACCAGCTGCGCTTGAATACATTGGTATTCCCATAGCAACACCTAAAATTGGAGCATACCAAGAGTCTCCACCTGCATATTTGGCTATTGCTTGGGCAGGAACATATCCATGAATAAATGCTCCAATTGCAATACCTATTATCACATAAGGATATATTTTTTTAAAGATATCAAGTGTTGCTTCCCATGCTTCTTTCAATCTTGCTTTAAATAAGCTTCCCGTATCTTGAGAACAACAAGAGGATGAGTTAGCTGGTTTAACTTCTATTAATACTTCTTTTTCTAAGTTCATACTTCCGATTATTAGTCCAGCAACAATTGCAATAAGTAAAGCGAAGCTTATATATAACAAAGTAATCTTCCATCCAAAAAGTGAAAACAGTAAAGCAATTACAACTGCATCACTAAGTGGTGCTGAAATTAGATAAGAAAAAGTTACACCCAAAGGAATCCTTGCTTGTAAAAATCCTAAAAACAATGGAATTGCGGAGCATGAACAAAAAGGTGTTAACATTCCAAAGAAAGCAGCAGAGACATGACCTATAAGTTTATGCTTGCCACTTAAATAATCTCTTACCTTTTCAACAGGGAAAAAGCTTCTTAAAAAACTTACAATATATATAATCACAATTAAAAGAAAAAATATTTTTATCGTATCGTAGATAAAAAAGTTTATAGCTTCACCTAAATGACCTTCTAAATTCCAAAGTTCATAAGTTAAATAATCAACAAATTCCTTCCACATATTAGTCCTTTACTCTGCCCATTCTAATTGCTTATATAATGTTTTAGCATTAGAAGGAGCTATTACTTTATAGTGTTCATAATATGAAAACTTTTTATCATCTACATAATCATAAATATCTTCAACATCAACTTCTTCATAAGCTTTTGAAACACTTTGTTTTAAAATTTTTAAATACTCTAATGTTGGCTTATATGAATCTTTATCAAACTCTTTTCCATGTCCACCTAGAACATATTTAACATTCATCTTTTCTAACTTTTCTAAAGCTTTTATCCACTCATCTATATTTGAATACTTTGCATACTTAATCATTCTTCCATTAAATACGATATTTCCTGTAAATATAAAGTTTTCACTTGGAATATAAACAGCTATATCTGAAACTGAATTTGAGGCTTTACTTAATTTTAAAACTTCTATATTTAAAGTTTTACCTTTAATAATATATTTATCATTTGTTAAAATATCAGGTTGAACAACTTTTGATTTTGCGTATTCCTCTTTGCTTGTAACTCTTGGTATTCTATTAAATTTATCTGGATTTTCTTTTAATTCTTTTACAATAGTTTTATGCGCAATTATAGGAATATTCTTTTCTTTATAATAAGAAGCTCCTGTATATCTATCATCATGAAAATTTGTTGCTATTACATAAGATACTTTTTTGCCATATTTCTTTTTTATTAATTCATTTAATTCTTTTGCAAAAACATATGTAGGACCTGCTTCAATTACTATAATAAAATCTCCAGTATCAACAGTACAAACATTTGATACAAAACCCTTATTTTCTTTTGTTGGAGGATTAAAATCTCCAATATAACAATCTATATTAGGTGAAATATTTAGTGCTTTTAAATTATATACCTCAGCATGTAAATTAAAAACCATAAATAAGAATATATATAAAATCTTTTTCATCTTTTATCCTCCTATAATACATAAGTCAACTTTTATTACTAAAAAAGAATAAAAGTTGTATATATTATTTATGTTTGTATTAAATTTAATTTGTTAAATTTTTTTACAA
>Ga0193963_1000128_pt1 | contig 38339 bp, 32 predicted proteins | sample FB_6_MG_FD_140359 | JGI IMG/M metagenome (GOLD analysis project Ga0193963, IMG submission 140359) | Microbial mat bacterial communities from the Broadkill River, Lewes, Delaware, United States - FB_6_MG | ecosystem: Environmental > Aquatic > Freshwater > River > Microbial mats | place: USA...
CTCTAAAGATGATTTCAAATTTGTTGGATAAATACAATCGTATTCGATAGCATAAGCAGGTCTCATAATTTCCGAATTTTCTAAACCTAGCATAGATTTATACATTTCAACTTGAACTTCAAAAGGAAGACTTGAAGACATTCCTTGTATGTACATTTCCTTTGTATTTAATCCTTCAGGTTCTATAAAAATCTGATGTCTATTTTTATCTTGAAATTTCACTACTTTGTCCTCTATAGATGGACAATATCTAGGTCCTACACTTTCGATTACACCAGTAAATAAAGGAGATCTATCTAAATTTTTCAATATAATGTTTTTTGTGTCTTCAGTAGTATAGGTCAAATAACAAGGTATTTGCTCTATATCTATTTTATCAGTCATAAATGAAAATGGAACTATTTTATCATCACCTTTTTGTAATTCGCATTTCTCAAAATCAATAGTGTCTGATGAAATACGTGCTGGTGTACCAGTTTTAAATCTACGTAAATCAACGCCCATTTTTCTCAAAGAATCTGATAATTGAGTAGATGGAAATAATCCACTAGGACCAGATTCATAGTTTAATTCACCTATAAAAACCTTACCCTTTAAAAAAGTTCCAGTTGTTACAATAACAGATTTCACATCATAATATGCTCCGTATTGCGTATAGCATCTAAACCCACCATTATCAAGTTTTTCAATTGCAGTAGTCTCAGCCTGCAACAAATATAAATCTTTTTGATTTTCTACAGCTTTTTTCATTTCATCATGATATTTATACTTATCACATTGCGCACGCAATGAATGAACTGCTGGACCTTTTGATTTATTCAACATTTTACACTGAATCATAGTTTTATCAGTGGCTTTTCCCATTTCTCCACCTAAAGCATCAACTTCTCTAACTAAATGACCTTTTGCAGTTCCACCTATCGAAGGATTACATGCTAATAAAGCTAATCCATCTAAACAAATTGTCATCATAATTGTAGAATGTCCCATTCTGGCAGTAGCTAAAGCTGCTTCACAACCAGCATGACCAGCACCTACAACACATACATCGTATTCACCAGCTTTAAAATTTTTTATATCACCTAAAGTTTTCTTTTGTTCTACATTTACCATATATCCTACCTTATTTCTCTTAATTACTTACCTATACAAAAATTCTTGAATAACTTATCAGTTAAATCATCTGCAACACTTCTGCCTACTATCTGTCCTAAATATTCTAAAGAATCTTTTAAATCTATTTCTAAAAAATCAATAGACAAATCATTATCGATAGCACTCAAAACTTCTGTTATACTATTCTTAGATTTTTTCAATAAATCTAATTGTCTTTCATTATTAATTATCAAATCACTTGATACATCAACTTCCCCAGCTAAAAACATATCTTCTATCTTAGATATAATTTCATCTAATCCTTTATTTTTAGCCACAGAAATATTTATACAATTATCTATTATTTCTTTATAATTAATCAAATCTTCAGATAAATTATCTTCTAAATCTGTTTTATTTTTTATGTAAATCACTTTTTTATCATCTATATATTTTATAATTTCCAAATCTTCTGTTTCTAATTTTTTTGAACCATCTAATACAAAAATAATCAAATCTGCAAATTCTATTTTTTCTATGGCCTTGTCTACTCCAATTTTTTCTACAACATCATCAGTTTTTCTTATACCAGCTGTATCTATTATATTAAGGATTATTCCATTCAAATTTAATTTTTCTTCTATAGTGTCTCTTGTAGTTCCAGGTATTTCAGTAACTATAGCTCTATTCTCATTCAACAAAAAATTCATCAAACTAGATTTTCCAACATTAGGTTTTCCTATAATTAAAGTATTTATGCCTTCTTTGAATATTTTACCAGTATTACCAGTTCTTATCAATTTTTCTAATTCATCATTTATAATATTACCATTTTTCTTTATTTTCTCTATTGTAATATTATCTTCATCATATTCAGGATAATCAATATTAACAGTTATGTTTGATAAAACATCTGTTAATAATTCAATCAATTCATTAACTTTATTAGATAGTCTACCACCTAATTGTCCAACTGATATTCCTCTAGATTTTTCACTGTTAGCATTTATAATATCAATAACAGCCTCTGCCTGAGTTAAATCTATTCTTCCATTTAAAAATGCTCTTTTCGTAAATTCTCCTGCTTCAGCTAGTCTAGCGCCATTTTCTAAACAAATTTCCAATATTTTTTTGGCAGATAAGGCTCCACCATGACAATCTATTTCAACTACATCTTCTGCTGTATATGTATTTGGTCCTTTCATGTAACATAAAAGAACTTCATCAATTATTATATCATCTCTCACAATAAAACCATAATGCATATATCTATTTTTATATTCTATTTTTTTTCTGTTCTTATTAACAAAAATACTATCTGCTATATTTTTAGAATCAGCTCCACTTATTCTAATAACATTTATACCACTATTTCCATGAGCAGTAGCAATAGCCACTATAGTATCTATAGAATTATCTATCAAAAAATCACCTTCATTTTCTATTTTAAATTAAAATCATACAATTTTATTATACATTATTTCAATAAAAAAGTAAATGATTTTAAACAAAACCAATATTACAAAAAAACCACGATAACTCGTGGTTTTTATATCTTATATTTATCTTCTTTTTATATCTATAACAACTTTTCTATAAGGCTCATCACCTTCAGAATATGTAACTATATCTTTTTGTCCTTGCAATGAAGAATGAATAATTCTTCTTTCATAAGGATTCATAGGTTCTAATCTCTGTTTTCTTTTATAGTATCTACATTTATCAGCTGTTTTATGAGCTAATTTTTTAAGAGTTTCCTCTCTTTTTTGTCTATAGTCTTCAACATTCAAATTAACCTTGATATAATTATCTCTTTCCCTATTAACAACCAATGTCATAAGAAATTGCATTTCATTTAAAGTGTTTCCTCTTTTACCGATTAAAATTCCTTTATCTTCTTCAGAAACTTTTGTAACATGCACTTTCAAAATATCATCATCTAATTTAACTTCATAGATTGTTTCAATTCCCATTTTTTCAAACATTAGATTTAAAAATTTTTCAGCTCTTATCTCAGGACTATCAATTAATAAAACTTCAACAATAGCTTTTTTTGCACCAAATCCTAAAAATCCAGATTTTGCTTCTTGTTTGATATTAATTTCTACTTGCTCTCTGCTTGCATTTAATTGACTTAAAGCTTCTTCTATAGCTTCTTCAACAACAGCTTTTTCAATTGTTACACATCTATTCATCATATAAAACTCCTTAGTTATTTTTAGCTCTTAAAATAATTGACTGTTGAACTAATTGGAAACAGTTTGATATTGACCAATATAATGCCAAACCTGCTGGAAATTGAAGTCCCATAACGAAAATCATAATTGGCATCACTATGCTCATTGTCTTTTGTGTTTGTTGTGCTTGTTCATTTGCAGCTGTTGCAGCCTGTGCACTTGAAGTCATTTTAGTAGTAATATAAGTTGAATAACCTGATATACCTGCTAAAATTGGAAGAGCTGCACCAACGAATGGTATACTAAAGCCCATGAATAATCCATTAACACTACCATCTGCAAGCATTATATTTGATGCAAAACTTAAATCATTAATCCAAAAGAAAGATCTATTGATAGCTGTTTCCCAAATCCAAAATTTATCACCAGCAATCATTATTGTGTTTTGAATAGAAGATGCATCTATACTCATATGATTAGCATATAAAAGTAAATTTTTCAAACTATCTACTACAACTTCTTTTCCATCTAACATGAAATTTAATCCATCTAAACTATCAATACCAATCATACTAGCTAATTGAGTTAAACTATAGTTGCTTCCTAAATCACCAAAAACAAATGATGGATCTTTAATTATATAGAAAAACGCCATTACTAAAGGTAATTGAATCAACAATGGTAAACATCCTGATAAAGGATTATATCCTGATTCTTTATACAATTCTGCTTGTTTTCTTTGTAAAGTTTGAGGGTCTTTTCCGTATTTTGCCTGTAATTCTTTTATTCTAGGAGATAAATCCTGCATAACCTTCATTGATTTTGTTTGTTTCAAAGTTAAAGGTAAAACAACTACCTTTATTATTAATGTCGAAATAATTATTGTTAACGCATAAGCAGAAAACAACGTTGAGTCCATTCCAGATACAAGATCATATATAAATCTCATACCTATACCCATTGGTTTACATAAAAAGTCTAAATTCATAATTCCTCCGATTATTTGAGTGGATCGTAGCCGCCTTTATTAAAGGGATTGCATCTCAGTATTCTATAAATCCCTAGCAACGAACCTTTTAAAAATCCATATTTTTGTAGAGCCTCTACGGTATATTGGCTTCACGTAGGATAAAATCTACAGTGCCTAACTCCACTAGCTGAAGAAAATTTTTGATATACTCTAATAATTTTCACTAAAATCTTAGAAATAATATTATCACCTAATCTTTCTAAATATGGTTTGCTATTTACTTCAATAAATTTGCTCTTTTTAAAACTTTATAAAAAGATTTTTCCAATTTTTTATAATCTGCTTCTGTAGCATTTAATCTCGCCATAAAAACAATATCATATCCTTCTTTTATCTTATTTTCATTCAATCTAACTATTTCCTTGAGTCTTCTTCTAATAAAATTTCTATCAACAGCTAATTTCATCCTTTTAGCTGCAGTGAATCCAAATCTTAAATCATTAGAATTTGTTTTTTTATAAAATAGAACCAAGTTATAATCAGCTACAGATTTTCCTTTTTCGTATACTTTTTTATATTCAGTATTTTTTTTTATTTTTATCATGATTACTTCCCTAAAAGCTATTTAACACAGCTAAAAACTGCATTTAAAGGTAAATGGAATAAAAAGGTCACATAAGTGACCTTATTCTATGCTGATAATTTTTTTCTACCTTTATTTCTTCTGCTTTTTAATACTCTTCTTCCATCATTAGTACTCATTCTTTTTCTGAATCCATGTACTCTACTTCTTTGTCTTCTTTTTGGTTGATAAGTTCTTTTCACGCTAAACACCTCCTTATAGTAAGTGATATCTATATATAAATATCAAAAAATTTTAATCACACGCAATATATTATATAAATAATTTAAGTCTATGTCAAGTTTTTTTTAACTATTTTTCACGTAGACAATGTAAATATAACACATATATCCAAAAAAATCAAGAAAAATGATTTGACTAAACTGCTTAAAAAAAACATTTATCCACAAAAAACAAGTAAAATGTTTATAAAATAAAAAAATATTTGAATTATCTTCATAAAAATGATATGATGAAATGTGTATTTTAATATGGCATAACTGTGAAAATTTCGCAAAATTTTACTTTTCACACTTAGTAACCAATGAATTCACAAAAAAATCAGGCTATTTCACACTTTTTAAACACATAGTAATAACTGTGTGGATAACCTGTTGACAAATCGATATTTTTTGTAGATAGCTCTTCGAAAAACATTGATATTACAGTCAAAATCGATGTTGATAATATAATATTAACTTTGTTGACAACTTTTATATTTATTAATTCAAAAGCTAGTTATCAACACACACTGCTGAACTACAATCAACATCATTTATATAATAGGAGGACCACCATTGACTAAAGAAGAACTATGGAGTAAAGCGTTAAGTATACTGGAAAAAGAAAATCAAGATTATGCTTTTAACACATGGTATAAACCTTGTGTTTTAGAAGACATAAAAGACAGCATAGCTTATATAACCTTAGAAAATTTATTTTTCAAGCAAACAATGCTTTCACAAAAAAAAGATGAGAATATTTTAAGAGTATTAAATGAAATTGGTGAAGATAAAATCACTAAAGTTGAATTATTACTAAAAAATGAATATCAAGAGATTCTTAAAAATCCGGACTTAATAAAAAATTTACATGCAGAAAAAACTGTAAAAAAAGAACATAATGGAGATAATTACTTCACACCAACAGTAAAATTAAATAAGAAGTATACATTTGATAGCTTCATTACAGGTAATGGTAACAAATTAGCACATGCTGCTAGTGTTGCTGTAGCTGATGCTCCTGGTCAAACATATAATCCATTGTTTTTATATGGTGGTGTAGGTTTAGGTAAAACACACTTAATGCATGCAATTGGACATGCTATATTAGAAAAAAATCCAAACGCTAATATATTATATGTAACTAGTGAAGTATTTACCAATGAACTTATAAACTCAATTAGAGATGGTAAAAATGTTGATTTTAGAAACAGATATAGAAAATGTGATGTTCTTTTGATAGATGATATTCAATTCATCGGTGGAAAAGAAAGTACACAAGAAGAATTTTTCCACACATTTAATACTTTATATGAAGCAGAAAAGCAAATAATTATTTCTTCAGATAATCCACCTAGTAAAATTCCTACGCTAGAAGATAGATTAAGATCTAGATTCGAACAAGGTTTACTAGCAGATATAACTCCACCGGATTTTGAAACGCGTTTAGCTATTCTTAGAAGAAAAACTGGTGAAGAAGGTATATTTGTACCTCCTGAAGTATTAGAATATATTGCAAATAATATTAAATCAAATATACGAAAATTAGAAGGCGCATTAAATAAAATATATGCATCTGCTGGTTTATATGGAAAAGATATAGACTTAGAATTAGCTCAAGAAGCTATAAAAAGTTATATAGTTCAGAAAAAAGTAGTTAATGTTGATGATGTTAAAAAAGCTACTGCTGAATATTATTCTATAAGTATTGCAGATTTAAACTCAAAAGGTAAAAATAAAAATATTGCTATGCCTAGACAAATATCAATGTACCTATGCAGAACTCTTACAGGTCAAAGTTTAAAATCAATAGGCCAAAGTTTTTCAAAGGATCATTCTACAGTTGTTCATGCATGCAATAAAATAGAAGAAAAGATAGAAAACGATAAAAAGTTAAGCGATGAGATAGAAGATATAAAATCTATGCTTAATTAACAATTTATCAACAAATTAACAATTTTATCTGTTAGTACATTTTTGATTACTTAATTTTTCTACCATGTTACTAACACACTTACTTACAAAAATTGATTTTACCTACAGCTTGAATTTTAGGAGTATTTTAGACTTTTTCACAATTTCACACTGTCTACTACGAATACTACATTATATTATTATTTAATTAATTATTTTTCATGCTGTTGATAAATAAAAAAAAATAGAAGGAGTTTTTTAATGAATATAAATATTTTACAAAAAGATTTAAATAAAAGCCTAGGCATAGTACAAAAAGCAGTATCTTCACGAACTTCTATTCCTATACTATCAGGAATTCTTTTAGAGGCTCGAGATAAAAAATTATATTTAACAGCTACTGATTTAGAACTAGGTATACATACATATGTAGATTGTGAAATTATAGAAGAAGGATCTATAGTTATAGAACCTAAAATAATAAGTGATTTCGTAAGAAAATTTTCTTCTACTGTTGAAATGAATATACAAACTACAGAAAACAATAATGTTAAAATTAAACATCAACATTCAGAAATAAATATATTAGGTAATTCAGCACAAGAATTTCCAAGAAATACTTTTGAAAATGAAGGCATAGAATTTAAATTACCAAGTAAGAAATTACAAGAGTTAATTAAATATACTATATTTGCTGTATCTCAAGATAAAATGAGACCTATATTTACAGGTTGTTTATTAGAGATAGTTAATAATAATATAAACTTTGTAGCAATAGATACTTTTAGAATGGCTTTAAAAAAAGATCAGCTTATATCAGATAATAAAATTGATAATTTAAGTATGATTATACCAGCTAAAACATTACAAGAAGTAAATAGAATTATTGAAGAGGTAGAAGATGATATACAAATAGTTGCATCAGATCAACATGTATCTTTTAAAATAAATCAAACTACTATTATATCAAGTTTATTAGAAGGTAAATTTATAGATTATAATTCACTAATTAGAGAAGATTACGCTACTATAATAGCATTAGATACAGCTGCATTTAAACTAAGTTTAGAAAGAGCTAGTGTATTAGCTAGAGAAGATAAAAATAATCTTATAATTTTAGATATAAAAGAAAATACTATGCAAATAAATTCTACATCAGATTATGGAAATTCAGAAGAATTTATTGTTTTAGATAAAAAAGAAGGACAAGATATAAAAATAGGATTTAATTCTAAATATATCATGGATGTAATTAAAGCTGTAGAATCAGATAAATTGGAAATGAGACTTTTGGGTGAAGTAAATCCATGTTTCATCAAAGAAAATGAAAAAGATGATTATCATTATATGATTTTACCAGTAAGAATATAAATAGAGAGGTAGATATGGAAGAAGTAAAAATAACTACAGAATTTATAAAATTAGATCAATTTTTAAAATTTGTAAACATAATTGAATCTGGTGGTTTTGCAAAACAAGTAATAAAAGATGGTTTAGTTTCTGTAAATAATGAAGTTTGTACTATGAGAGGTAAAAAAATCAGACCTGGAGATATAGTTGAATTTGATGGGAATGAATTCAAAGTAATATAGCTATGATTGTTAAATCGATAAAACTAAAAAATTATAGAAATTTTAAAGAACTCGAAACAAAATTGAATCCAAAATTAAATATTTTTATAGGTAATAACGGACAAGGAAAGACTAATTTATTAGAATCTATATTTTTATGTTCTATAGGAAAATCATTTAGAGCTAATAATGAAAATGATTTGATACATTTTCATGAAAATAATTTTGAAGTAAATTTAGGTGTTGATAAAATAAATGATAGCTTAATTAGAAAAATATCTTTTGATTTTAAGAAAAATAGTAAAAAAAATATAAAAATTAATGATATTAATTTAGAAAAAATGAGTGAGTTAGTTGGAATATTAAATACAGTTATTTTTATTCCAGATGATTTGAGAATTATAAAAGGATCTCCAACTGAAAGAAGGAGATTTATAAATATAGATATTTCTCAAATAAAACCTAAGTATAAATATTTATTGAAAAATTATAAAAAAGTTTTAAATCAAAGAAATAGTATAATAAAAAATTTACAAAAAAATCAGAATAAACAAGTGTTAGAAGTTTGGGATGAATATATTGTAAATATAGGAACAGAGCTTATTTACTATAGAAAAAAATATATAGAAGATTTAAATAAATATGCTGCTGAAATATACGATAAAATATCCAATGGTGCAGAAATATTTGATTTGAAGTATAAATGTAACATTGGGAACATAGAAGATTTAAATAAAGAAGAAATAAGAAATTTATTGAGAGATAAATTGAAGGATAGTTTAGAATCTGATATTTATAGAAATTGTACTTTGATAGGACCACATAAAGATGATATAGTTTTTAAAATAAATAATAAAGATTTTAAATTTTTTGGTTCGCAAGGACAACAAAGAAGTGCTGTTTTAGCTATAAAATTAGCAGAGATAGAAATAGTTGAAGACGAAATAGGGGAATATCCAGTACTTTTGTTAGATGATGTATTATCAGAATTAGATAACAATAGGAAAAAATTTCTTATGGATTACATAGTTAATATCCAAACAATTATAACTTCAACTGATGATAAAGATTTAAGAGAATTATTAGAAAATAGAGAAAAAAATGTTTTCTATATAAAAAATGGATTGTTAGAGAAATTAGAGGTGTAAAATGAAAAATGAAAATAAATATGGTGCTGAGCAAATACAGGTATTAGAAGGATTAGAACCTGTAAGAAAAAGACCTGGTATGTACATAGGATCTACATCAGTAGATGGACTTCATCACTTAGTTTATGAAATAGTAGACAACAGTATAGACGAAGCTTTAGCTGGAGTTTGTGATAAAATAACAGTAACAATAAATGAAAATAATTCAGTAACAGTTACTGATAATGGAAGAGGAATACCAGTAGAAAAACATAAGAAAACTGGAAAATCCACTCTAGAAACTGTACTAACTGTACTTCATGCAGGTGGTAAATTTAATAATGATGTGTATAAAGTAGCCGGAGGTTTACATGGTGTTGGTAGTTCAGTTGTAAATGCCTTATCTACAAATTTAAAAGCAACAATAAAAACCACTGGTAAAATATATACTCAAGAATATGCTAGAGGTAAAGCATTAAATGAACTTCAAATAGTAGGAGAGACAAAAGAAACAGGAACTACTATAACATTTTTACCAGATGATACTATTTTTGATACAATAATTTTTAACTATGAAGTTCTAAAAAAGAGATTAAGAGAATTAGCATTTTTAAATAAAGGTATAAATATAACTATTACAGATAAAAGAGGTATAGAAAAAGCTGGAGATGAAAAAACTGAAACTTTTCATTATTTAGGTGGAATCAAAGAATATGTAGAATTTTTGAATAAAAATAGAGATTCTATACATAATGAAATTATATATGCTGAAAAAGAACAAGATAAAATAATGGTGGAAATAGCTATACAATACACAACAGCATATTCAGAAAATATACATTCATTTGCAAATAATATTTTTACTGTTGAAGGTGGAACTCACTTAGTAGGATTTAAATCAGCTTTAACTAGAACATTAAATGATTATGCAAAGAAAAATGGACTTATAAAAGATAATAATATTAGTATATCTGGAGATGATGTAAGAGAAGGTATAACAGTTGTTTTATCTATAAAAATTCCTGAACCACAATTTGAAGGACAAACAAAAACAAAACTTGGAAACAGTGAAGTTAGAACAATTGTAGATAGTGTAACTGGAAAAGTTTTATCAGAATATTGTGAAGAAAATCCAAAAGTAGCTAAAATTATTATTGGAAAGATTCTTTCAGCTGCTAGAGCTAGAGAAGCAGCTAGAAAAGCAAGAGATTTAACTAGAAGAAAATCAGCATTAGATTCAACAAGTTTACCAGGTAAATTAGCAGATTGTTCAGAAAAAGATCCTTCAAAATGTGAATTATACATAGTAGAAGGTAATTCTGCCGGAGGTAGTGCTAAAGGTGGAAGAGATAGAAGAATTCAAGCAATTTTACCACTTAGAGGAAAAATTCTTAATGTTGAAAAAGCTAGATTACATAAAATTTTAACATCTGAAGAAATAAAGAATATGATAACTGCATTTGGTTGTAGTATTGGGGATGATTTTGATATAAGTAAATTGAGATATGATAAAATAATAATAATGACCGATGCCGATGTAGATGGTGCGCATATTAGAACATTATTATTAACATTTTTCTACAGATATATGAAACCTTTATTAGATGAAGGACATGTATATGCCGCTCAACCTCCATTATATTTAGTTAAAAAAGGAAAAAAAGAGCATTATTGTTATTCTGATGATGAATTGAATGAAACGCTTAATGAGATAGGAAGAGACGGAAAATACAACATTCAGAGATACAAAGGACTTGGAGAAATGGATGCTGTACAACTTTGGGAAACAACTATGAATCCAGAAACTAGAATATTGAATCAAATGAAGATAGATGATGCATTTGAAGCTGATGAAATATTTACTATGTTGATGGGAGATAAGGTTCCACCTAGAAGACAATTCATAGAAGAAAATGCGAAATATGTTAAGGACATAGACGTATAAAATATAAAGATATATTAGCATAAACAGATATTTTTACTAGATATGATTTAGAAAGGATAAATAATGAGTGAAATTGAAAATAAAGATGAGTCTATAAGAGAGATAAATGTTGAGCATGAGATGAAAAAATCTTATCTTGACTATGCAATGGCAGTAATAGTTGCAAGAGCTCTTCCAGATGTAAAAGATGGACTGAAGCCAGTTCATAGAAGAATATTATATGCATCAAATGGATTAGGATTAACTCCTGATAAACCTCATAGAAAATCAGCAACAATTGTCGGGGAAGTTTTAGGTAAATACCATCCTCACGGTGATACAGCTGTATATGATACTATGGTTAGATTAGCACAAGATTTTTCTATGAGATATCCATTGATAGACGGTCATGGTAACTTCGGTAGTGTTGATGGAGACTCAGCAGCAGCAATGCGTTATACTGAAGCAAGAATGACTAAGTTATCTATGGAGATGCTTAAAGATATAAATAAAGAAACAGTAGATTTTAGACCTAACTTTGATGAGACATTAAAAGAACCAGTAGTTCTTCCAGCAAGATTTCCAAATCTATTAGTAAATGGATCATCAGGAATTGCAGTTGGAATGTCTAGTAGCATACCTCCACACAATTTAGGAGAAGTAATAAATGGAACTATTGCATATATAGAGAATGAAGATATAACTATTCCAGAACTTATGCAATATATAAAAGGTCCTGATTTTCCAACTGGTTCAACAATAGTAGGAAAAGAAAATATTAAAAAGGCATATGAAACTGGTAGAGGAATAATAAAAGTTAAATCAAAACTTCATATAGAAGAAATGAAAAATAATAAGCATAAAATTGTTGTAAATGAGATTCCTTATGTAGTTAATAAAGCTAGATTAGTTGAAAAAATAGCAGAATATGTTAAAGATAAAAAAATTGAAGGAATTTCTGATCTTAGAGATGAGAGTGATAGAAATGGACTTAGAATAGTTATAGAAACTAAAAGGGATGTAAATCCAAATATTGTTGTAAATAAATTGTATAAATATACTCAACTTCAAGATAATTTTTCTATGATAATGCTAGCATTAGTAAATAACGAGCCAAAAGTTTTAAATTTAAAACAAATAATTCATTATTATGTAGAGCATCAAAGAGATGTTATAAGAAGAAGAACTCAATTCGAATTAGATAAAGCAAGAGCTAGAGCTCACATATTAGAGGGTTTAAGAATAGCTATAGATAATATTGATGAAGTTATAAGAGTTATAAGAGCAGCTTATAATGATGCTGAACTCAAATTAATGCAAAGATTTGACTTATCAGAAATTCAAGCTAAAGCAATTGTTGATATGAGATTGAAAAGACTTCAAGGCTTAGAAAGAACTAAGATTGAAGATGAATATAATATATTATTAAAAGAAATATATAAATTTGAGGAAATATTAGCTAATCATTACTTGATTGATGAAATCATAAAAAATGAACTTACAGAAATTAAAAATAAATTTTATGATGAAAGAAGAACAAATATAGTAGTGGATGAAGGTGAAATAGATATAGAAGATCTTATAGCTGAAGAAGATGTTTGTATAACTATAACAAATCAAGGATACATAAAAAGATTACCTAAAGATACATACAGAACACAAAGAAGAGGTGGAAAAGGTGTAACAGGTATGTCTACAAAAGAAGAAGATTTTGTTAAAGACATATTTGTGGCTAGTACACATGATTATATTTTATTCTTTACAAATAAAGGAAAAATGTATAGACTTAAAGCTTACGAAATTCCAGAGGCTAGAAGACAATCTAAAGGTACTGCTATCATAAACTTGATCAATTTGGACGCAGGAGAAAAAATAGCTGCTACAATGTTAGTTAAGAATTATGATGAAAAAAATTATCTTGTATTTTCTACCAAAAATGGTATTATAAAGAAAACGAAGTTGAAAGAATATGACTCTTCTAGAAAAACTGGTTTATTGTCTATCAAAATTGGAGAGACAGATGAACTTATCTCTGTAAACTTAACTGATGGAAATAGAGACATATTTATGGTATCAAGAAATGGAAAAGCAATAAGATTTGATGAAACAGATGTTAGGTCAATGGGTAGAAACTCTACCGGTGTGAAGGGTATCACTTTATCAAAAACTGATGAATGTGTATCTACTATGATACTTGAAAAAGAAGAAACATCTGATGATGACAATGTAGATTCAAATTACAAGACTAAATTATTGACACTTACAAAAAATGGTTTTGGAAAGATGACACCTACTAATAAGTATAAGATTCAAAAAAGAGGTGGAAAGGGTATAAAAACTCATAATTTAACTGATAAAACTGGAGTAATTATAGGTGCTATGCTTATTTCAGAAGAAAGTGAAATTATGCTTATTACTTTGAATGGTATAATTATCAGAGTAAATGCTGAAAGTATTTCAGTAACTTCTAGAGATACTCAAGGTGTAATAGTTATGAAAATGAATGAAGATGATTATGTAGTATCTTGTGCTAAAATGCCTGTAGAAGATGAGATAGAAGAAAATCTATAGAAAATAATATAATGAAAATATCAATTAGGGAATGTATAATTCCCTAATTAGAATATTTATATATAAGGAGGGTATATGGATTTAAATATTAAAGTTGAAACAAAAACTGACGAAATCATAGTAAAACCTGAAGGTGAAATAGATATATGTTTTGCACCAGCATTCAAGGAAAAATTAAATAACATAATAATTGAGAAAAAAGTAAATCTATTAATTGATTGTGAAAAACTTGATTATTTAGATAGTACAGGATTAGGAGCTCTTATGAGTATACTAAAAAATGCAAATGAAAATAATGTGAAAATTGTAATTGTAAATTTAAAACCAAATATAAGAAAATTATTTAGCATAACGGGACTTGATAAAATTTTTAGTATTAAATAAAAGGATGATAATATGATAACAGAAAATTATGATTTAATTGTGTATGAAATTCCAAAAAAATCAGAGTATTTTACTTGTTTAAGATTAAACACTTCTGGAATAGCAAATATGTTGAATTTTACAATTGAAGATATTAATGACATTAAACTTGTAGTTACTGAAGCAGCAACTTTTTTTATAAACAATGTAGAGAATATTTCTGAAAAAATAAGAGTTGAATATAAAATATTTAGCGATAAGTTATCAATATCTGTATATGATTTAAATACTGAATTAATAGATAAAGATAAGTGTAAAAATGAAGAAATGTTCATGCTAATAATGGATAGTTTGGTAGATAGTTTTGAAATTGAACACGCTAAAAACTGTATAAAATTTGAATTTAATTGTAAATAATAATCGAAAATAGAGAGTGAATTATGAACGAAGTAAAAAAAATAAAAAATTATGAAATCTTCGTTGAATACGCAGAGACTAAAGATGTTGAAGTAAGAAATCATATATTTGATACTTATAAATATCTTCCTGAAATTATTTCGAGAAAGTACATGAATAGAGGAATTGAGTATGATGATATATATCAAATAGCTTGTCTAGGTTTGTTGTATTCAATAAATAGATTTGATGCTGCTAGGGGATTTGAATTTACTAGTTTTGCTACACCTACTATATTAGGTGAAATAAAAAAATATTTTAGAGATAAAGGATGGTCTGTAAAAGTTCCTAGAAAAATTCAAGAAATGGCAAAGAGAGTAAATATAGCTAAGGCTGACTTATCCTTTGAGCTCAACAGAGTACCCACAGTAAAAGAATTGGCAAAATATTTAGAAATAAGTGAAGAAGAAATATTAGAAGCATTAGAAGCAGGAAAGTTATTTATTTCACAATCACTAAATATAACATATGATAATGGCGATAATAATAAAAAATTAGAACTTATAGATATTATTCCAAATAAAAAAGATGATTATGAAATATTTGAAAATAAGGATTTTATTTTAGGTATTTTAGATAAACTAAACAAACTTGAGAGAAAAATAATAAATGATAGATATTTTGAAGACAAAACTCAAAATGAAATAGCAATAGAATTAGGAATATCACAAATGACTGTATCAAGAATAGAGAGAAAAACAATAAAGAAAATAAAAGAAATATCAGAATATTAGTATTTTTATTTGTTAGGAGGAAATATGAATAAAAAAACAAAAAGAATAGTTATAGCAGCTATAATAGTTGGTATATTATCTTTAGCAGGAAGTTTTTTTAGATTTATAACTGATTATATATGGTTTGATAATTTAAATTATACACAAACTTTTTTGACTAAATTTAAAAGTCAGCTTGTTATTGGAATTCCAATGTTTGTATGTATTACATTAGTCTTTTATATATTTTCAAGATGGTTATTCAGAAAAAACAAAGAGTTAGTTACTTTTATAGAAATAGAAGATGATAAACATAAAAATAGAATTAAGAAAATAAGCATATTAGCGAGTGGACTTATATCTTTATTTATAACTGTGAAAACAACTTCAAACCTTTGGTTTGAAATTTTACAGATGATAAATTCAACATCTTTTGGAGTAGCTGATCCGGTATTTAACAATGACGTATCGTTTTATGTCTTCATTTTACCTATGTTGAAAACAATAGTATCTTCTATAATTACTGTTTTAATATTTATGATAGTAATAGCATTTTTATCAAATATAGCTCAGTTGTTGCATGAAAAATTTCAAATGGCAAAGACTAGAAGAAGTGGATATGAAGATGAAAATATGACTATCAGTAATTTTGCAATAGATAAAAATATTATTTTGAGATTTTTATCTCAGATTACTATATTGGGTTCAATTTTGTTAATTGCTATAGGTGTAAGCATATGGTTAGGAAATTATGATATATTATATTCAGCATCGGGAAGAGTATTTGGTGCAGGATATACAGATTTTTATATAGATCTTAATGTTAGAAGAGTTACAGCTATAATTTGTTTTGCTTCGGCAATAACATTCATTATTGGCAGTAAAAAGAAAAATCTTAAAATTACTTTTTCTTTGCCACTAGTTGCTATAGCTTTTATGATTATTGGAAATATTGTTGGGTTTGGAGTAGAAAAACTTGTAGTAGAACCAGACCAATTAAGTAAAGAAAATGAATTTTTATTACACAGTATAAATTTCACTCAGGAAGCATATGGTCTAAAAAATGTAGAGGAACATGATTTCGATGTGAAAAATAATTTAACAGCAGAAGATTTGATAAACAATCAAGATGTTATTGAAAATATTAGAATAAATGATCAAGCTCCGCTAAAGCAAATATACAATAAACTACAAGGTATAAGACCTTATTATGTTTTTAATGATGCTGATATGGATAGATATACCATAGATGGAAAATATCAACAAGTTTATTTAGCTACAAGAGAACTTGATCAAACTTTGTTAAATGAAAAAGCAAAAACTTGGGTTAATCAATATTTAAAATATACTCATGGTTATGGAATAACACTTAATAGAGTAAACGAAGTAACATCACAAGGTCAACCAAAATTATTAGTGAAAGATATTCCACCAGTTACAAATACTGATATAAATATCACAAGACCTGAAATATATTTTGGTGAAAAAACAAATGGTTATGTAGTAGTAAATTCAGATGAAAAAGAGTTTGACTATCCAGCTGGTTCAAATAATGTAGAAACTATATATGAAGCTAATGCAGGTATAGAATTAACATTTTTCAATAAATTATTATTTGCTATGAGAGAAGGCAGTTATAATTTACTTATATCTGGAAATGTAAATTCAGATTCTAGAATATTGGTAAATAGAAATATTATAGAAAGAATAAAAACTATAGCACCTTACATTCAATATGATTCGGACCCTTATATAGCTATAGATGATGAGACTGGAGAATTATTCTGGATTATAGAAGGTTATACAGTTTCAAATTTATATCCATACAGTCAACCTATAGAAGGTAGTACTATCAATTACATTAGAAATTCTGTTAAAGTAGTAGTATCAGCATATACTGGTGAAGTTAATTACTATATAATAGATGAAAATGATCCTATAGTTATGACATATAGTAAAATTTTCAAAGATTTATTCAAACCTATTAGTGAAATGCCAGAGGGATTGAAGAAACATATTAGATATTCTAGAGATATGTTTAATATTCAAGCTCAAATGTATAGAACTTTCCACATGGAAAATACGACTGTATTCTTTGGTAGAGAAGATTATTGGGATATATCGAAAGAAAAATATATGAGTGGAGAAAAACAAGTTACTCCAAATTATTATATGTTTAAGTTACCAGAAGAGGATGAGTTAGAATTTTTATTAACTGTTCCATATACTCCTCAAGGTAAAGATAATATGTCAGCACTTCTAGTAGCTAGAAACGATGGAGATAAATACGGACAACTTATGCTTTATAAATTTCCTAAAAATTTAACTATACCTGGAACAGCTCTGATAGAATCAAAGATAGATCAAAATACAGATATATCTTCACAATTGACACTATGGAGTCAAAAAGGTTCTAATGTGCTTAGAGGAAATACTCTTATTATTCCTATAGCAGAATCTTTATTGTATGTAGAACCAATCTATTTACAAGCCGATACTGAGAGTAACTTCCCAGAGATGAAGATGGTTGTAGTAGCTTATGGTGATGAAATAGTTATGGAATCATCATTAGACAAAGCATTGAATAAAATATTAGGAAAAATATATGATGAAGATAGTGAAACTACAGATAATTCAACTAATACTGATGAAACAGATACAGACAAAGAAGATACAAATAATGCGCAATCAGTTGAGGAATTAGAATTAGACACTAAAACTATAAAAGAATTAGTTACTTTATCTAATCAATTATTAAATGAAGCAAATGATGCATTAAAAGATGGTGATTTTGCTTTATATGGTGAAAAATTAGAACAATTAGAGGCAACTTTAAGTAAGTTAGCTGATTTCACAAATGAAGTAGAGTAAGAAAAGCAAATAAAAAAGGATTTGAGAATTTCTCAAATCCTTTTTACTATTTTAAAAAGTTTTTATTTTTTATAACTTCTAAAGTTAAATTATCAGCCATATTTCCTAATCTTAATAAGCATTCTTTTAGAGGTAAATCGATATCCTCTTGATACCATTTTTCCAAAGTGAATAAAATACTAGACATCAAATATCTATAATGAATGAAGCAAATCTCTTTTTTTAGTCCATAATTTTTTTCTAAAGAGTCGATAAAGACAGAATTCAATTCTCTTCTAGCTATACCATTATAATGAATATGTATATAACTATTGTACATAGCCTTATGCATACTTTTATTAGAATCTAAAAGTAAATATATTTTTCTAGACATGGTTTTAAAACTACAAATATCTGTCTCAAAATTACAGCTGTCTATAATTTTGCGTATTGAATTCACATATATTTTTGTCGTTTCATCGTATAATTCATCTACTGAACCAAAATAATTGTAGAAAGTTCTTCTGCTTATATTAGCATTGCTCACTATTTCGTTAACACTTACAGAAAATGAGTTTTTCTCACAAATTAAATTTAAATAAGTATTAATTATGAGATTATTAGTTTTCATTGCTTTATTATCCATAATTATCTCCCTAAATAATGTTGATTTACAACTTCATAGCCATCGATACAAATTTGTAAATCATCTAAAAAATTTTCAACTATATCAAAATTTTTAGAATATTTATTGCTACATTCTGCATTAGAAACTAAATGCTTGATATTTGTTTTGAAAGCTAATATCAAATATTCCTTAATATATAGAACATCAATTTCAGAAGTAAGATATTCTATTTTTTCTTCACTTTTAGCAAAATTTATGGCCCATGATGATATAACTGCATAAGCTGCACTATAAAAATATATTGCATATAAATGTGCTAATCTTTCTTCAATTCCAATTTTACTTACCAAATTTGCTTCTAAAACTTTAGCTAAATTTAAAAACATAATTCTACAATAATATCTATTTAGCGAAGAAATATATAAATCGCTATAATTCATCAAAAAATCAAAGTCTATGTTTTCAATTAAATTTTCAATAAATTGTTTGTAATTTTTACCCTCAGTATTGTTAATTAAATTAATAAATTTATCAATACGATTTTCAAAAATCTCTACTACTAAATCATTGAGATTCTTATAATAATTGTAAAAGGTCTTTCTATTTACTCCTGCTAATTCACATAATTCCTTAACTTTAACTTTTTCTAATTTTTTTCTTGTGAGTAATTCTAGAAAAGCTGAAGTTATTTTACATTTAGATTTAGACATATATATCTCCTTAGTTTGTCTTTAATTAATATAAAAATTCATGTTTGCAAGAATAACGTATAATAATATCAAATTGTCTAGAATTATAACATAAAATGAAAATATGTGCAAGTGTCAAAAAAAAATAAAAAAAATCATACATAAATTAGACTTAAATTTAAATGCCTATTTCTATAATATGACTAGGAAAATACACTTATATTATAGAAATGAGCATGATAAAGATTAAAATTATATAAATATAGAATAATATTTATTAATAATAAAAAATTATATAATAAAATTTACTTATATAATTCATATTATTCAACATATGAATAATATGAATAAGTGCAAATTCCACAAAGTTGAAGCTAAATGTATAAAAATTTACTTTTTGATTACTTTATGTCCATTGATTTATGAGTCTCACTCATATAGTATTATATAAAAAGAATTGGAGTATTTGATACAAATGAAAATTATTGTGACCGGAATTATTTCTATAATATTGGGATTAATTTTACCAAGTATTTCTCAAAAAATAGTAGCATATAAAATTAATAAAAGGCAATACGAAATAAAAAAAATATCATTTTCTATTTATACTAAGATATTTATTTTAGTCATAAACATATTAGCCTTTATACTAGCTTCAATATTTGAACCGAGTATTAATTCTATCTATCTAATGATATTTACAGAAATAGCAATTATAGGCGCTTTAGTAGATTATCAACTTAGAATTATACCAAATGAGTTATTGCTGCTGCTTCTTGTAATAGGGATAATCTATAAAATAAATATTCATACCATTACTAATATTGAAGAGCAAGTAAAAGCATTATTACTTATAATAATTATTTTCGCTGGAACATCTCTTATAACTAAATTATTTAGCAATGATATAGGTGTAGGAGCAGGAGATATAAAATTATCAATATTAATCGCATTCATATTAGGATATCCAAATGTTATGATTTTCCTATTAGGAACAGCAATATTTATAGGAATGTTTTCTATCATAGGAATTTTCTTAGGTATGATAGGTCCTAAAGATACATTTCCAATGTGCGGATTTCTTATGGGTGGATTTTGTTTAGCTTTGTTTCAAAATACAATTGAATTTGTTATATTACAAATATTATAGGGAGTAAAAATGATTAATATTATAAAAAAAGAAAATGCACAATCATCTTCTGAATACATGTTTGTTATAGCTTTATGCTCCATAATAGCAGTAGTATTGTTATCAAAATGTTCAGGTTTTGTGTTAAAAGTTTTTAAAATGTTATTAAATATTTTTCAATAGTGAAAAAGTTAATATATACCTGTTTTCAAATGAAACAAATGGGAAAATAAAAATTTATTAAATTATCGGAGGAACAATAAAATGATTAAATGGTTGTTAAATGAAGAAAGTGGCCAAGGAATGGTTGAGTACGGATTAATACTTGCATTAGTAGCTGTAGCTGTTATAGCAGTATTAGGAACAATGGGTGGAAAAATTAGTGATAAATTCCAAGCTATAGTAGATAAACTTGATGGAAAAGCTGCTGCTAAACCTGTAACAAACTAGATTTAAAAATTATAGAAATAAAAAAAACAAAGAATAACATAATAAAATCAAATCAAATTAGAATAATGAAAACAGGAATAATGATGCCCAAAGATATTTATCTTTGGGCATAAAAATGAGACTATAGTGAGAAAATATATAGAAAAATTTTAAGGAGTAAATGATTGAAAAAGATAAAATTGATGGCTTTAGTTTCAGCATTGATAATGTTTCTAACTATTTTTATGTATTTAACTTTAAATTCAAATGATGAAGAAAATATAAAAATAGATGATTCAACAGCTGAAATCATAGTAGCTAGACAAGATATAAAACCACTGTCAATTATATCAGAAGATATGATTGAAATAAAAAAAGTAACAAAGACGAATTTACAAATAGATGGATTTAGTAAAATAGATGATGTTATAGGTAAAATATGTTCATCTGAAATTTTTTCTGGAGAAATGATAAATAAAAATAGAATTAAAGAAATTGATGACCCTAGCTTAGGATTGGCTTATAGACTACCTGTAGGAAAAAGAGCAGTATCGATAAAAGCAGAAGTAGATAAGGGTGTAGCAGGAAATTTAAAAGTTGGAAATAGAGTAGATGTAATTATGTCTTATCCACTAGATGATGAAAATAGCGCAGGTATGATGCTTAGAAATGCAGAAAATACTTTGAATATGTCTATTATATCAGATGCATTTGGAAAGCATTTTACATATTTAGTTATGCAAAATCTAGAGATAGTAGCTTTAGATGAGAATTTATATTATGATTCTAGTGATTTACCAGATGATGTTTCTTACAGTAGTATTACTTTAGCACTTACACCAGAACAAGCTAATAAATTGGTATATTGTGATGATAATATGGATGAACAAGAAATTCGTTTAGCTTTGAGATCTCAGAATGATAACGAAATAAAAATCTTCAATGAGAATATTATAATAAGAGATATAGAAAAAGATATAGAAAATTAACAATGTTGGGTAATTGTGGATAAAACAAATTTTTCTATATATAAATGTTTATAGACGGAGAAAAAAATGATTATAAAAATTTTACTATTAGGATCTAGAGAAAGTTTTACAAAAATAAAACCTAGATTGAATAATGAAGAAATAAAAGTTTTAGGTGGAGTTATAGATAGCAATGAAATATTAGATGAAATAAATAAAAAATCACCAGATATAGTGATGGTTACAGAAATAAATGCTAATGTTATGAGAGCCTGTCAGCAAATATATTTATTAAGACCGAAAACAATTCTTGCCTGCATGGAAAAAATTGATGATTCGAAAATAATGAATTCACTTGTTCATTCAGGAGTTCATTATTTTATAAATGAAAATATAAATGCTATGAATATTTCAGATGAACTAAAAAGTATTTTAGGAAATGAATCACAAAGAATAACAGCACTTACTGAAGGAAAAATTTCAGATAGTAAATCAAAAGTTATGATGATTTTTGGTACTAAGGGTGGTGTAGGTAAAAGCTCTTTTGCCATTAATTTAGCTGCTAAATTATCTTATTCAGGTAGAAAAGTAGCACTTTTAGACTTTGATTTTTCATTTGGTAATTTGAATTCATACTTGGGCATAAAATCAGATAAATCAATACTAGAGTTAATACAGGAACAAGCTAATCCTAATGTTGATATTATAAGAAGATTTATGGTATTGCATGAATCGGGAGTAAACATTTTAACTGCTCCTAAAAGCCCAGAGTACGCTGATATAATAACACCAGAGCAAGTAGAAAAAATAATATCAGCTTTGAGAGTTCATTATGATTATGTAATAATAGATACTTCAGCAAACTTCAGTGAAAATAATTTAGTTTGTATTGATTGTGCTTCTGAAATTATGTTTTTAACATCACTTGAATTAGTATCTTTAAAGGATACAAAAAAAGGATTAGATGTTCTGTTGCAGTTAACTCAACCAGAAAAAATCAAATGTATAATTAATAAATCAAATAAAGGACCTATTACTGAAAAAGATGTGCAAAAAGTATTAAATGTACCTGTAATATGTAAATTACCAGAAGAATCTAAAGCAATGATTTCTTCTGCAAATAGGGGCGTAGCTATAGTTTTAGATATGCCTAAAAATAAATATTCAATTGAAATATCTAAACTAGTTAAATCTATAGATTCCGAGATAAGTGATAAAAACGATAAAAGCAATAAAAAGATGAAATTAAATTTTAAAAAAACAAAAACATCTAAACGAGGTAAATAAAAATGAGTCTTTTAGAGAAATTGGGTAAGACAACGGCGACAAAAGATATAACTAAGATTGAAACAGAAAAAGTATATAAAGTTGAAGTAAATGAAAAACATGAAAAGTTAAAAGAGAAAGTTAGAAACGCAATTATAGATGAATATAATACTAACAATTCAGAAATAAATGCAGAAACTGCTGAAGTAAAAAGTATGATAAAAAGACTTCTATTATCGCAAGGAGAATCTATATCTAGATTTGAAGAAAGTAAATTAGTTCAAGAAATATATGATGATGTTATGGGATTAGGTCCATTAGAACCTCTTTTGAGAGATAGTAAAGTTTCGGAGATAATGGTAAATGCTGCAGATGAAATATATGTGGAAAAAAGTGGTAAGTTAATGCTGACTTCAGCTAAATTCAAAGATGACGATCATGTTTTAAATGTAATAAATAGAATAGTATCTCCCTTAGGGAGAAGATGTGATGAATCTAGCCCAATGGTAGATGCGAGATTAGCAGATGGATCACGTGTAAATGCGATAATTCCACCAATAGCTTTAAAAGGTCCTTCACTTACAATCAGAAAATTTTCATCTACACCTTTAGAGATAGGTGATTTAATTGGATTCGGAACACTATCTCATAAAATGGCAAATTTTTTAGAAGCTTGTGTTAAGGGAAGATGTAACATTATTGTTGCTGGTGGAACTGGTTCAGGTAAAACAACTCTTCTAAACGTATTATCTGGATATATATTTGATGGAGAAAGAATAGTTACAATAGAGGATGCAGCAGAGCTTCAGCTAAGTCAGAGTCATATAGTAACATTAGAAGCTAGACCAGCAAATGTAGAAGGAAAGGGAGCTATAGCAATACGTGATTTAGTATGTAATGCACTTAGAATGAGACCGGATAGAATAGTAGTAGGAGAGTGTCGTTCAGGAGAAACTTTGGATATGCTTCAAGCGATGAATACTGGACATGATGGTTCACTTACAACGGTCCATGCAAATTCACCTAGAGATGTAGTAGCTCGTTTAGAAACAATGGTTATGATGTCTGGTATGCAATTACCTGAAAAAGCTATCAGAGAACAAATAGTATCAGCTATAGATATAATAGTACAACAATCTAGATTACGTGATGGTAGCAGAAAAATAGTTAATATATCAGAAATTATAGGTATGGAAGAAGGAACTGTTACCATGCAAGATATTTTTACATTTAAATCTAAAGGATTTGGAGCAGATGGAAAAATTTCAGGTGAGTTTTCACCTACGGGAATACGCCCTAGAGCAGTTGATAAAATAAAGGGTAATGGTGTTTCATTTAACGATGATTGGTTTATGAAATAGGAGAAAATATGAAATTAGTATTGACTGCTAGTATATCATTTTTCATATATTGGATTTTCATGTTTATTTGCATAAAATTTAATGAAGAAAAATATATAGTACAAAGTGAAATAGAAAAACTTAATCAGAAAAATATTAGCAATAAAAAAACAGAGAAAAAAAACAGAGAATTAAAATCACTTAAATTAATACATGTATCATTTTCTATGAGAGAAGAAATACTTATGTCAGGAGTGAAAGTTAAACCTGAAGAATTTGTTCTAATTTGGATTCTAATGTCGTTAGGACCTTCATTTCTAATATATTCATTAACATCAAATTTAATTAGAAGTTTGATATTATTTACATTAGGGTTGATAATACCTCCTATGTATATAAAAAAACAAACAAAAAAAAGAAAAGTAAAATTTGAACAACAACTTGGAGATGCCTTACTTATATTATCAAATGGTCTTAGAGCAGGATTTTCTTTTACGCAAGCATTAGATAATATTTCTAAAGATTTAGCTGATCCTATTAAAACAGAATTTTCTCAAATTTCTAGAGAAGCAAAATTAGGATTAGATATAGAAATATCTTTAAATAAAGTTGCAGATAAAATGGAAAGTGCAGATATGAGGTTGTTAACAACAGCTGTATCAGTTCAAAGACAAGTAGGTGGTAATTTATCTGAAATCATAGATACTATAGCTGAAACAATTAGAGAAAGACAAGAAATTCAAAGAACGGTAAAAACACTTACATCTCAAGGGCGAATTTCAGGTAAAATAATTGGATTATTACCAATTGCATTATTACTTATTATAACATTTATAAATCCAGTTTACATGGAGCCCATGTTTAATACTTCATATGGTTACACACTTATAGGAATATCTGTATTTTTAGAAGTATTAGGATTTATTGTTATTGCGAAAATAGTAAATATTAAATTTTAAATATAATAGAGGATAAAAGATGACTTTTATAATATCATTGTCTGTAGCATTTTTTATGTATTCCATTATTTTAGCTATTATGGCTAATTTTGGCAAAGAAAAAATTGCAGTAGAAAAAGAAATAGAAAGTATAATGAGAAAAAATGAATATCTCGGAAATGAATATATTAACACTTCTGCATCAGATAGAATCATAAAACCAGTAGTAAATACAATATATAAAATTATTGGAATGATTTTGCCTATAAGGGTGGAGACAAAAGAGAAGACAGAAAGTAAGCTAAATAAGGCTGGCATAAAAATGAATGCTCAAGACTATATTTATAGTCAAATATTGAAAGTTCTTATAGTAGCTGTATTAGTTTTTATTGTGTGTTCTGTTATGAATATACGAATGAGCAAAATAATATTATTTGATGTCATATCTATATATGCAGTTTTAATAATAAACAGATTTTCTATAGCATCAAAAATCACTAACAGAAAAAAAGAGATGTATTCTCAATTTCCGAACGTGTTAGATTTATTGTATGTAAGTGTATCAGCGGGATTAGGATTTGATCAATCTATAGGATATATTGTATCTAAAAGTGAAGGAGCGTTGATTGATGAATTTGCTAAAGTTCAGAGAGCAACTAATTTAGGAAAACCTAGAAAAGAAGCCTTGATGGAGTTTTCTGAAAGATGTAATAGTCAAGAAATCAGCACATTTGTAGTATCAGTAACTCAGGCTGATGAACTCGGTACTTCTATGCAATCTGTACTTAAAATTCAATCTGAATCTATTAGAAAAGCTCATAAACAGAAGGTAGAAGAAGAAGCACAAAAATTATCAGTAAAAATATTGATACCGATGATAATGTTTATATTTCCAGTAATATTTATTATATTATTAGGACCAGCTATGCCATCGTTATTGGAGGCGATTAGTTAATGTGTAAATATGAAATTGCAGATACATTTTTTAAAAGATTTAAGGGGTTAATGCTTAGAAAAGAAATAAAAAATGATGGTTTGTTGTTGATGAATTGCTCGAGTATACATACATGTTTTATGAGATTTGAAATAGAAGCAATTTATCTAGATGAAAATTATAAGGTCATATATATTGAAAAGATAAAACCTTGGAGAATAGGTAAAATTGTTCATAACACAAAACATATATTAGAGAGAAAAATAAATAAAGATAAAAAATATATGTTAGGTGAAAATGTTATAGATGAAATAGGAGGATCAAATGATAGGGGTAAAAAATAGAAACAAAATTGAAAGCACTAATTTTAATGATTTATTTGGAGATAAGTCGCAAGATGAGGAAACTGATTTTTTAAAAAATTTAGGTGAAGAAAAAGTTGATGTTAAATCTAGTTTAAACATATTAGATAGCAAAGATGTTTGGAAAGAAGATCAAAGTGATTTTGATTTTAAATTTAAAAAATCACCTTTTGGGGGATATGCTAAAAAAAGTGTTGAACAGTATTTGAATGATCAAAAAAATTCTATGAATAATATGATAAAAAATTTAGAAGTTCAAATAAATGATTTAACTAAAGAGAAAGAAAGCAGTTACAGAGAATGTGAAATTCTTAGAGAACAAATGAAAAAAATACAGGAAAATGCAGATGATGCGCAAATAAAAGCACTTGAAATAAAAGAAAAATATGATGGTGTAGATAAAACTTTAAAAGAGAAATATGACGTATTAGTCAATGAAAATTTAGAGTATAAAGAAGCACTAGATATTTTAAAAAAAGAAAATAAAAATTTAGAAGATAAATATAATGAAGTGAAAAACAACTCAAATATTTCTGAAGAAGTAAAAAAAGAATTATATATTAAAAATGAGGAAATAAAAAGATATAAAGCGAGAGTTGTAGATAGTGAAGAAAAAATTCAACAATTAAATAATCAAATAGAAAATAAATCTTTAGAACTAACAAATTTGAAGGGTCAATTTATTATACAAGAGAGAAAAATAGATGACTTGTCTTCAAATTATGAAAAAAAAGAGAAAGAATTTGATATTATAAATGCTGAATTTATAAAACAAACTCAGGAACTAAGTCTGTTGAATAAAGAATACATAAATCAATCAAAAACTCTTAATGAATTAAGTAATAATTATTATAGTCAAACAGAATCGTTAAATTCACTTAGCAAAAAATTTGATATACAGTTTGATAAATATAGTGAACTTAAAAATGAATACGATGGTCAATCGAAGAGAATAATTGATATACAAGAAAAATATAATAATCAAATAGAAAAATATAATGTTTTAGATGAAAATCATAAAATGCAGGAGCAAATATTTAATACTATGAAAAATGAATATGAAGATCAAAATATTGATAGAAATAATTTGATGAAAATGGTAGAGGAAAAAAATAACAGTCTAAAAAAACAAAATATGATTATAAAAGAGAAGGAAACAGCCTTAAAAGAAAGAGAAAATGAAATCAGAAGAATGATGGAAAAAAAAGTGTATTCAAATGAGAATAAAGAAAAATACGAAAAATTATTATATTGTTTATATGAGCAAGAAAAAAAATATGAAGAATCAAATAAGAAAAATACAGAATATGAAGAAAAAATTAATTCTTTAGAAAAAGCATTAAATGAATCTATGGTGAAAATGAAAAAATGGTCAAATGAGTATGATTCATTTATTGAACAAGTTAAATACAATGAAAATCAGTTGAAAAATATGAATATAGAGTATAAAAAGATTTTTGAAGAGAATGAAGAATTAAAAGAAATAAATAATCAATTGAGTTCAGAAATTAAAATTAATTCAATAGAAAAAGCTCCTAAAAACTTTAAAAAAACAGAAGATACTAAATTTGAAAGCAAAGAATATGATGATTTTTGCAAGTGGATAGAAAAAAGACAATTTAACAGTTTATAATGAGGTATTTAATATGAGAAAATTGCTAGAAAATGAAAAAGGACAATCTTTTGTAGAATTTGCGTTGATATTACCAATAATATTATTGATTGTTACATTTTCTATGGATATTTTTTGTTATGTTAATTCGAAAACAATATTATCTAGTGCTGCAGTAGAATGTCTTGCAGAAGTCTCATACAAAGATGTCATTGATAAAACAGTTGAAGCTAATATAAAAAAAATACTTGAAAAAAATTATAAGGGGCAATTAGCATTAGAAAAAATTGAGATAGAATTTTCAGAGAAAAATAAACTTATTGATAAAAAATATTCGTTTTATGTTTATTCAAGTGAGTTAGCAAATCAAAACTCTAAAAAATATTGGAGTCAGTTTGAAAAAAGATTATCAAATTATAAAAATCAAGAAGTAATTTTGAAAATGAAATATAAGATGGAACCAATAACATTTATGGGATCTCTATTTTTTGGTAGTGAAATCAATATTTCAACAAATGAATATTCGAAAATGCTTTATGCGGGAGGATATCAACCATGATAAAAAAACTACTGAAAAATGATAAGGGTCAAGGAGTATTAGAATTTGCATTGGTGCTACCAATATTTATTTTTATTATTTTTACAATAATTGATTTCACATGGTTTGCATATCAAAGTCATTCTATAAATTATTCTTATCAAAAAGCTGGATGGGAAATCTCTTTAAGCGAAATAGGAGATAATGATGATTTAGAAGATATTCCTTCCATAAAAATAATTACAGGATCATTAGCAAGTAAAATAATAAAAGATAGAATTAGTAACAGTGCAGATGGAATTATATCAGATAATCTTGCAATAGAAAATGGAAAATTTACATTAAGCAATAAAAGAGCTAATTTTCAATTGCCTGATAGAAATAATGAAATTTTATATGGAACTAGAACCAATAGATATCTTCAAATTGATGCAGATATAACATATTCTATAAAGCCATTAACATATGTGGGAAAGATATTTTTTGGTAATTCATATGAAATCAAAAGAAAATTAGATAGAAAAATAATAGCAAAAGTTCAGCAAAGAACATAGGTGGTAATATGAAAAAAAATGAAGATGGAAATGTTGTAGTATTATTTGCTTTTTTATTTATTTTATTCGTGTTTTGTATGGCTTTAGTAGTAGATGTAGGAATAATATATATGCAAAGAAATGAAATGCAAGATATATGTCGAATGATTAGAGAAGATAGATTTGCATATGAAAATAGTATAAAATATGCTGATAATCCTGCGGTAGAGTATTACAATCATATATATGATTCAATCCAAAACAATAATTTTGAAGGTGAGTTTACTTTGTATTATAAGGAAAAAAAACCTGAAAGTAATGAAAGAAGTTATAAAATAAGAATTCAATTGAAGAGAGAATATAATTTTACATTAGGTAAATTACTTGGATTTGATTCGACAGATATTATTGTGCATATAGATGGAGAAGAAACATTTGGAGAGAAAAAATTAGATATGATTTGGCATCCTAAAAAAGCAATATCTACTTATAATGGTTCTTATACTTCTGATGGAAAAAAACAATATACTTATGTATATAATGATTATCCCTCGGAATGGTGATAAATAAATAGGAGTAAATAATGATTAGAGAAGGAACTTTTAAATTTATTAGTTTAAGTGTGAGTATAGTGTTATTATTCACATTTTTATTTTGTAATCCTAAAGTAGTTGAAGCATATTCTAGAACAGGAATAACTATAAAGGTAGTCATAGATAATTATGATAAATATGAAAATGAATGTAAAGATGCTAAAATTCAACAATCTATTAGAAGATTATTAAAAATAGAGAAAAAATATAAAAAGGATAATTTACCAGTAGTAACAAAAAGAAGAATGGGTGAATTTTCATTGAAAAATGGTGAATCAAAAGAATTTTCATTGTACACAGATTCTTTCTTAGACATATTTGAAGTTTTACCAAATAAAAAATCAGATTCTCATTTTTCCTTATCCAATATAGAGTATAAAAAAAATTCTACTAGATTTATATTTAATCCAGGAAATCAAATAATTAATGGAAAAACAGAAAATTATGAAATTTTCTCTAAAACCTCTTTTAGAAAATTAGATAAAAATAAGGATGCAGAAATAGTAATACATTATAAATATCATCCTGACTTAGTACCTATAGAATATATTCCGCCGAATCCAACCTATCTAAAACAAGTAGATTATTTAGGAGATGGAGTGAAAAATGAAGATACTGATAAAAATGGTAAAAGAGATTTTAGATTCTATTTAAATTTACAAACAGAAAAAGAAAGTGATCAAAATTATGCGGACTTTATTTTTGTTACTGATGTCAGTGGATCTATGTTAGGACCAGGAAAAAGATATTTAGAAGAGACACTTAAAGACACAGTTAAAGATTTATTGAAAAATGATAAAAATACTATATCTCTCATATCTTTTTCAACAGAGGCAAAATTACAAATTTCTCAAAGCAAAAATGAAAAAGAGATAAGAAAGAAAATAGAAACAATGTATGATGGTGGTCATACCTGTTACTATGAGGCACTAAAAGTAGCAAAGGAAGAAGTTAATAGTATAGTTGCAAATGGAAGAAGTTGTGATAAGATTATGGTTTTTATTACAGATGGAAAGCCTGATAAATCAATTAGTGAATATACTTATGATGACTTTGCTGCGACAGCTTATGCATATGATGAAATATCAAGTATATTAGGACTTTCAAAATTCTATTCTATTTTTATGAATAGAGATGAATACGGAGCATGCATACTTCAAAATATGACTCAATTTGTACATACAAAAAAATCATCAGAAAAAATAATGGTTAAAGTTAGTAATCCTGAGGATATAAAAATAGCCATGCATGATTTTCTAAAAAGAACTGGAAATGGAATGAGTAATGTTGTAATAAATGATAAATTTTCAGAATATATAAATATAGAAGATAAAAATTTTAAAGCATATAAAATAAATGATGGAAAAAAAACAATTCTTAAAAATAATATAGATTATAAATATAGAATGGATAAGAAAAATTTGTCAGTCTCACTGCTAAAGAAAACTGAAAATGATACCTTGTATTCATTTTCATATGACGCTAAGGCAAGTGATTTAGCCTTTGATCAATATTGTGATACAGATACATATACAGATATTGGAGATGAAAAAACTGATTATGAAGGAAACAATACAAGCTCAAATAAATACGGATTTTTTCCACAAACAATTACCAATATGTCATATGAATTTTCTGATGGAAAACATGCTATGAAATTCTTTCCTAGACCAGTAATACAAGTTAATCCTATAGATATAGTATACACAAAATTGCAAGCGAGCAAATATTTAAAAGGTAGGAGATTAAAGGATAAAGAATTTAAATTTAAACTTACGGATGAGGATGGAAAATTGATTGATTATGCATACAATGATTATTATGGAAATATAATATTTCCGCCAATAAAGAGAAATAGAAGCGGAGAGAAAAAATATCACATGTATGAAATTCCACCTTTAAAACCGAGTTCAAGGATAATATATGACTCAGATATTTTTGATATAAATATAAAATATACTGAAAATAATGAAAGATTGCTTGCTGAAATAGAATATCCAGCAGATACTACTTTTAATAATCAATATAAACATGAGCCTGTTTCAGCAGGAATAAGCATGAAAGTAGTATTAACAGGAATGCAATTATCTGATGAAAAATTTGAGTTTGAAATGAAGAATACAGATGATGGAGAAAAAATTATAGGAAGAAATACTGATGAAGGAATAATAAATTTTGCAAAAGTATTTACCGAACCTGGAGAATATGAGTTTGAAGTAAATCAAATCATTCCGAATCCCAAAGAAAAGCACATGAAATATGATGTTAGCACGATAACTATAAAGGTTAAGGTGAAAAACGATGATAACGGAGTTTTATCAGTATCATCGGAGTTTAGTCCCTCAAATTGTTTTAGAAATAATTATCAAATTAGAGGAGACATAAGGTAGGAATAAAAATGGAAAATTTAATGATTATGAATTATAACAAAGAAAAGCAAAAACTATTATCCTATAAAAATCTTAGATTACACAATGAAATCAAAGATTATGGTAAACAATTTGAGCAAATATTAGCTGAAAGAATGGAAACAACCTATATTAAGGCAAATGCTGAGAAGATATTTAATGAACTTATTCTTAGAGAAGAGATATTATCTAATCTATCACTAATAAAAGATTTTGATGCCATCACATATAGACATAGCATAAAAGTAGCCATGATAAGTATATTGATAGGTATAGATATGAATTTATCAGATAGTGAACTTTACAACTTAGGCTTTGGAGCTTTTCTTCATGATATAGGTAAAATATTTATAGAAAAAAAGATATTGAATAAAAAAGAAAGTCTCGAAAATTATGAAAAGCAGATAATAGAGCAACATTCTCGCATAGGTTATATTTTTTTAAATAATAAAATAAATATAACTAATGAAATCGGAAAAATAATTTTAGAGCATCATGAAAAATATTCGGGACAAGGATACCCAAAAAAATTGCAGATAAATGATATATCTTATTTAGCTAGAATTGTTTCTGTTGCTGATGTATATGATGCATTGACTTCAGAAAGACCATATAGAAATATATTAAAACATACTGTAGTATTAGATTATATATCTGAAAAAGCTGCTATTGATTTTGACCCTAGAGTTGTTAATAGTTTATTGAAATTAGGTGTTTTCAAATTTAATTAATAACAACTTTAAGAAAATAAAAAAATAGAAAGGAATAATTATGAGAAGAAAAATGAAAAAAAGTTTAAATGTATTGCTTGCACTGATTCTTGTATTAGGGATGATGTTTACATCTGTTCCTTGTGCAGATATAGCTTATGCTGCAGAACAAGGAGTAGCTAGTGAGCAAGTATACACATTCAGAGATTTAAATAAGATGACAACTGCAGAAATTTTAGATTTATCTGAAAATATATCTTGGGAGGATATAAAAGACCTGTTTCAAAAAAATTCAGATACTATAGAATTTTATAGAGATAGATCAAGAGTTGAAGGAATAATAGATGGTTTAGAACAAAAAGGAAGAGAATATACTTCTACTGATGATAAAGGTATTGATACAATAGTTGAAATATTAAGATCAGGATACTTTTTAAGACAAAATTGTTCAGAATTAGCCTATTTAAAAGAAACTGAAATGAAAAATAGAGTTATCCCTGCTTTATTATCAATAGCAAATAACAGAAACTTTAAACTTGGAGAAGCAGGACAAGATAAAGTAGTTAAAGCTTATGGAAAATTGATAGGAAATACAGCGAGTAATGCAGAAGTTGTAAATAAAATTACTCCTATATTAAAACAATATATGAATAATTTAGATACTTTTAAAAATGATAGATTAAAAGGCGAAGCATTTTTTAAAGTATTTGCTATGCCAACCGAGGATATGGGACGTTGGATTTATAATAATTATCATGATAAGAAAGCAAATGAATCACCTTGGTTTGGAAAGATAGATGGTTTTATAAATGAAGTAGTTAAAATTGCTACAAGTGAAGAAGCAGCTAATGATATAGATGCTGAATGGATAGTTGCTAATGGAATCTATTGTATAGGTGAATTATCAAAATTTCATTCAAATACAAATGGACCTAGAGCTGAATTAGAGAGAATTTTAGATGAAAGTGAAATTGCATCGAAATCATATCTAACAGCTTTAGCTGCTATAAGAAAAAACTACCATTGTGAAAGAATCAATGGAAGTAAATTAGATTATGCAACTATAATTAAACAATGTAAAGATATAGTATTGCCAAATGTATATACATTTGATGATGGAGATGTAATTATAAGAACTGGTGATAAAGTTACAGAAGATAAAGTTCAAAGATTATATTGGGCATCAAAAGAAGTTAAGTCTCAGTTTCATAGATTGATAGGTAGTGACGTTCAATTAGAACCTGGAAAAGCAGATGATAAGTTGAATATAGTTATATATAATTCACCTAAGCAATATAAATTAAACACAAAATTATATGGATATTCAACTGATAATGGTGGTATGTATATAGAAGGAGTAGGAACTTTCTTCACTTACGAAAGAACTCCAAGAGAAAGTATATATAGTTTAGAAGAATTATTTAGACATGAGTTTACACATTATTTACAGGGAAAATATTTAGTTCCAGGAACTTTTGGAAGAGGTGTATTTTATGATGGTAACCCATCTAGATTGACTTGGTTCGAAGAAGGGACTGCAGAATTTTTTGCTGGTTCTACAAGAAATAAAGTTAACCCTAGACATAGTATGACTACTGGAATTTCAACAGATACAGATGAAATATATGACATAAGAAAATTAGTACATTCATCGTATGATGACGGGTGGACATTTTATACATACGGATACGCATTTGCAGATTATATGTATAGAGAAAACAGACCATTATTTAAGGAGTTGTTTGATTATATGATTAGAGGAAATGTAAAAGAGTACGATACATTACTTGAAAGAATTAGCAATGATTATTCTATGCAAAAATCATATAAAGAGCATGCGAAAAAATTAGCAGAAAAAGCAAGTGAGTATGATACACCATTAGTATCAGACTATTATATGGAAAAAACATCTGATGGAGATGTTAATGCTATAAAGAATAATATATTAAAATATATAGATTTAAGAAATGTTACAGTTAAAACTAAACAATCTGATTATTTCGAAACTTTTGAGTTAAAAGGAAAATATACTTTAAGACGAGATAGAGGATATAGTGAAAATTGGAAAACATTAGATGATTTGTTAAATGAAACAATAACGAACATATCCAAATTAGATTGGAGTGGTTATAAAACTGTAACTGCATATTTTGTAAATGAAACTAAAGATAAATCAGGAAATATAACATACGATGTAGTATTCCATGGTTTGTTGAAGCAAAATAGTAGATTTAATCAAACGCCTGTAGCTGTAATTGATACAATTAACAATGTAAATGTTATGAAATCATTTAACCTATCTGCAAATAATTCGAATGACGATGGTAAGATTGTAAAATGTGATTGGGATTTTGGAGATGGTGAAACAGCAGAAGGAAATAATACGAGCCATGTATATAAAATTCCTGGTAAATATATAGTAAAACTTACAGTTACTGATGACAAAGGTATAACTGCTTCAAAAGAAGTAGAAATATTTGCAGTATATGAATTAGGTGAAGTACAATTCTATGAAAAAGAAAGCAATAATTATTATACAAGTGCTAATAAAATAGAATTAGGAAAAGTAATAGGTGGATCTGTTTCTGAGCAAGATACAGTAGATATGTTTACTTTTGAAATAAAAGAGCCTACAAAAATATCATCTATTTTAGAACAAACTACTGATGGTGAAGTAGATTGCATGTATGCTATATTCAAAATGAGTGATAGAAAAGATTATTTAGTTTATAATACTCAAAAAACTAAACAATTAATCTCTTCATGCGACATAGATGAAGCTGGAGAATATATTATTATTGTTTATTCTAGAAGAAATAAAAAAATCGATTATAAATTTATAATTAATGATATCAATGATAGCAATATCACTGATGATGATAAAAATGATGACGATAATAATAATGATAATGCTTTAGGAGATTGTTTTGAAAATGCAATAGAAATAAAAAATAATGATGAAACAAAATCATCATTTTCAGAAAATGTAACATCAAAATATTATAAAATTGATTTGAAAAATCAAGAAGAAATTGAAATTAATTTAAATATAGCCAATGCAAGTGAATTAAATACTATAAATTGGTTGGTTTTTGATGGAGATAATATTAATGATTATTATGGTTATGCTACAAAAAGAGAAAAAAACAGTATATGTGGTAAAATCAAAGCTTCTCATGATAGTGTATATTATGTAGTAGTATATACAGTAGCAGATTCAAATTCTGAATACAATTTACAATTAGGACTAGATAATGATATGTCAAAAGATAATGATAAAACGTCATCGACTAGTGATGAAGATAAAATTGAAGTTAAAAATATAAAAAGATTTGATAGTTTGAAAACAGAAATGAAAAATAATAAAACTATTATGTACAAATATGTAGCTGATGAAGATGAACATATAGACGTTATAATGGATAATTATTCTAGAAATGAATTGATACTATCTATATATGATGAAAATAATATGCGAAAAGCAATAGCTTCAAGTGATGATTATTTAAGAGTAGATTTGAAAAAAGGAAACTATATCATAAAAATAACTAAAAATGTTACTTCTGATTGTGATTGTTGTTTAACAATTTACTAAAAGTATCAAGAAAGTATAATTGAAAATTTGAAAAAATTTAAGGAGTTGTGTAAATAATTACACAACTCTTTTTATATATAATTTTTACACACAATAAAAGAAAAGGTGAAAAATTGCACGAAGTAGCTGCATTCTGTCCATTGATTTATATATGCAAATTTTATATGATAATATAAGTAAAGTGGGAAAAAAGTTTATGAAATAGTATAAAAATGTATATATTTATGAAGAGGAGAATATGAAAAAAAATAGGATGAAAAAAATTATAATAATAATAGTAATTTTTGCTATGCTAGTATTTGGATCAGAAAAAGCATTTGGATTAATAACTATAATAAATAATGGATTACATGGAGAATTTAAATCATCAAATATGAGTGATGAAAGTTCATTAAAAATCAAAATAATAATTGATAATTATGATGAATATAGAAATCAATGTTCAAATATTCAAATAAAACAGAGTGTGTTTAGAATAAAAAATGTTTATATGACAAGCACAAGATACAGAATAAATGATAATCCTTGGTATGTAAATGGGACTATAAATGAGGAAAAACTTCCTCTTGATAGATATGGCAGAACAGTAGTAGGACCATCATTTTCTTTAAAACATAATGAAACAATAGAAATAAATTATAAAAACAAAACTGATTCTATAGATGCTTTTGATATAAGAACCATGATACCTATGCAAAGAGGAGGATCATATCCTTATTGGGCAGAATATCAGCAAAATAGATTTGATTATGCTACAGATTTACATTTAAGTCTGAAAAATATAGAGTATGTAAAAAATGCACAAGCATTTACCTTAGAAAATATAGATAAAAGAACAGCAGCTAACTTAAATATAATTCCGAAAACATCATTTAAAGTAGTGGAGAAGAATAAAAATTCAGAAATAATTATACACTATACATATCACCCTGATTTAAAAAAAATACCATACAGTCCACCCAAAATAGCTTCTTCTAAACAAATAGATTATCTAGGAGATAAAGATGTAAATGATGATACAAAATTAGAAGGTAAGAGAGATTATAGACAATATATAAGTATAGAAACAGAAAAAGATGAAGCTCAAGAATCA
>Ga0193963_1000130_pt1 | contig 37835 bp, 38 predicted proteins | sample FB_6_MG_FD_140359 | JGI IMG/M metagenome (GOLD analysis project Ga0193963, IMG submission 140359) | Microbial mat bacterial communities from the Broadkill River, Lewes, Delaware, United States - FB_6_MG | ecosystem: Environmental > Aquatic > Freshwater > River > Microbial mats | place: USA...
CCAGGAGATACTATTCTTTTATCACCTGCATGTGCTAGTTGGGATATGTATAAAAATTATGGGATTCGAGGTAGGGATTTCAAGGAGAGAGTGGTGCATTATGGAAAAGAAAGCAGGAAAAGTTGATTCAGGGTTAGTATATCTTATACTTATTTTGTTAGCTATTGGGCTAGCTACTGTTTATAGTGCAAGTCATCCTGAAGCCTTATATAAATTTGGAGATTCTTTTTATTACCTAAAAAGACAAGCAATAGCAGCAATGTTAGGTATTATAGGAATGTTTATAATGTCGAAAATAAGCTATAAATTCATCAGAAAATTTAATATGGTTTATATAGTTGCATGTGTTATACTTACTGTATTAACTTATATTGCCGGAGTTGAAGGTGGTGGGGCTCAAAGATGGATTTCAATTTTTGGTTTTACATTTCAATCTTCAGAAGCTATAAAAGTTTTTGGTGTGGTTTGTATGGCTAGTTTTTTAGATAATAATAAAAAACACAATAGAAATATTAAATATGGATTACTTAGATTTTTACTTATTGCCGGATTTTTTACAGGTCTGATTGTTCTTCAACAAGACTTAAGCACTGCAATTATATTGTTCACTACATTTGTTATAATGTTTTATGTGGCAGGAGCTAGATATATTCATCTTTTTATGATAGGTGGATTAGGTGGATTGGGTATTCTTTTTCTTGTTGCAATGTATCCTTATAGAATAGAGAGATTTATGGCTTTTAGAGATCCGTTTTCAATGATGGATACTTATGGATGGCAATTAGCTCAGTCTTTATATGCCTTGGGTACAGGTGGTTTGACAGGATTAGGAATAGGACAATCTAGGCAGAAGTTTTTCTATTTGCCAGAAGCGTTTAATGATTTTATTTTTTCTATTTTTGGTGAAGAAGTAGGATTTATAGGATGCTGTTTTTTAATATTGATTTTTATGGTTTTGATTTGGAAATGTATTAGTGTATCATCAAAATCAGATACATATTATGGAAAAATTATGGGAGTTGGATTTACTTCTATTATTGCTACGCAGGTTTTATTACATATAGCAGTTGTTACTTCATCAGTACCACCGACAGGAAGAGCTTTGCCATTTATAAGTGCAGGTGGAAGTTCACTTCTGTTTTTGTTGGGCATGATGGGTATAATGTTAAATATTTCAAGATATAGGAGATAAAATGAGAATAATAGTTACAGGAGGCGGAACTGGAGGTCATATATATCCAGCTTTGGCTATAGCACAAAAAATTAAACAGGAAAATCCTGATTCAAATATATTATATGTGGGTACTCCTAATAGCATGGAAAGTGATTTAGTTCCAAAGCAAGGATTTGAATTTGAATCAGTGTATGCAAGATATTTAGAGAGAAAAGTATCTTTTGAAAATGTAAAGACTGGATTTATCACTTTAAAAGCAATTAATGACGCGAAAAAAATAATAAAAAGATTTAAACCAGATGTAGTTATTGGAACAGGTGGATATGTTTGTGGACCAGTAGTTTATGCAGCACATTTGTGTAAAATACCTACCATGATTCATGAACAGAATGTTTTTCCTGGAATTACAAATAAATTATTATCTAGAGTAGTAGATAAAATTGCAATTAGTTTTGATGAAGCTAGAAAATATTTTAAATATCCAGAAAAGATTACTTTGGTAGGAAACCCAGTGAGAGAAGAAATATTAAGAGCAGACAGAACTAAAGCTAGAAGTAAAATGAATATTGCAGATGATGAAATTTTTATATATTCATTTGGTGGAAGTGGTGGTCAAAAAAGTTTAAATGATGCGGTAATAAATTCATTGAACCTTTTTGGAAATAGAAAAGATATTAAATTGCTTCATGTGACTGGTAAGAGATTAGATAGCAGATTTAAAGAAGATGTGAAAACAAATAATATGATTATACCAGATAATGTTGAAGTTATAGATTATTGTTATAATGCAGCAGAAGCTTTAGCAGCGAGTGACATTGTTATTGCTAGTGGAGGCGCTATATCAATTACTGAAATAACAAAACTAGGTAAGGCAAGTATAATTATACCAAAGACATATACTGCTGAGAATCATCAAGAATATAATGCTAGAGCATTAGAAAAAGCAGGTGCTGCGATTGTTATTCTAGAGAAAGATCTAGAAAATAAAGAGATTTTATTTAGTTCTATATGTAAAATTTCTGATAATCAACTTTTCATGAAAGAAATGGCAGATAAATCAAAAGAGATTGGAAATTTTGATGCTGAAAATGGTTTATATAAATTAGTGTTAGAATTGAATAAATAATTATGGCAAAAAAAGCAAAAAGAAATAAAAGAAGAAAAGTAAATACGAGAATTATAACAATTGTTTCTGTAAGTTTAGCATTATTTACAGTGATTTTTGCTTTCAGATATTTAGATGAAAAAACTATATTTTTTAATATCATAGATGTTAATGTTACAGGTTCAGAAGCTTATCCTAAAGATTATTTAGTAAAAAAATCAGGCATTGTTTTTGGAGAAAAAGTATATAGCATTGATAGAAAAGAGATAGAAAAAAATATTGAAAAACAGGAGTATATAAAAAAATGTAATGTTGTATATGTATTACCAAATATGATTAATCTTCAAATAATCGAGAGAAATGAAAAGTATTTAATACATTACAATAATGAAGAAATAATAACAGATGAAGAAGGATATGTTGTAAGTGCGAATATCCATGCGAATAAATTATTTAGTATTGATTTATTTACTGAAATAAATTATAATGTGGGCAATAAACTGTATTTAAGTGAATATGATGATCTTCAGGGTATTAATAATTTGTTAGAATATACTGCTGATTTTGATGATATAGACAAAATTAAAAGAATTGAGTTATATTCAAATGATATAATTATCATTAAAACCAATTATGATCTTGATGTGAAAATGAGTTTGCTTGATGATATAAAATATAATTATTTTTATGCGCTTACAATTATAAAAACGAGATTGAATAATGGAGAAAAAGTTGATGGATGTTTGGTAGATTTTACAAAAGGTGAAAACCCAGTGTTTTCATATGGAGATGAATAATATGAATGATAAAGGAAAAATTACTATAAAATTTATAATGTTAATTATTTGCATTATTATTGGATTTCTGTTCAATATGCAGTATAATTCAATTAAAAATCAAAATGCTGAAGGTGTTTATCCTCAAAATATAGATGAAATGCGACAACGAATTGCTGAAATAGAAATACAGAGAAGTGAATTAAATGATCAGCTTATTAAAGCAAAAAATAATTTAAACGTGAGTCAAAATGAACTTCAGAATTTTGAAGATAAAATTGCAGAATTAGAAGAATTAGTGGATAATTATAAAATCATGTCTGCTACTACTTCAGTTAGGGGCTCAGGAATTAGGGTGAATGTTGAAAATCCTGATACAGAGTTCGCAGGTGCAAATATATATAATAACTATATCTATTTATTGTCTATTGTTAGTAACTTGAATTCAGCCGGAGCAGAAGCTATATCAATAAATGATATAAGATATAATTCATATACTGAAATAATACCTGTAGGGGATACATTAAATATTGGTGGTAAAAAAATAGTTGCTCCAATAAAAATAGAAGCCATAGGCAATTCTAGGACACTTAATGCATCTATAAATTTTATGGGTGGAATAGTTGAACAAATGAAAACAGCAGGATTTAATGTTGAAATTGAAGAGGTTAATGAAATAAACATGCAGCCATCTATGAAAAAAATAGAGTTTGAATACGCACAACCATATGACCTACAGAATTAAAGGTGATTTTATGAAAAATATTATTAAAATATTATGTTTTAGTGTAGTTTCAATGATTTTAGTTGTTTTATTGGCATCGCTTGGATTTGATTATGATAAATTGTTTTTAAGCAAGGAATATAGTGAAACTTCATTAGAACTCAGTGAAGCTGAAGCACAAATAAATGAGATGTATCAAAATATTGAATATTGTAACGATGAGATAAGTAAAAATGAGTACAAAATGATTCAAATAATAAATGATATAAAAAACACTAATGCATACATGAAAGAACAAGCTAAAATAAGTGGGTGTACAGATTTAAGAGGCCCAGGTATAACTGTAAAAATAAGTGATAATCTTTCAGAGGATATATTTTCAATGCATGATAAAATAGTGCACAATTTAGATATATTAGCAATAGTTAATGATTTAAACGTAAAAGGAGCAGAAGCTATAGCGATAAATGGGAAAAGAATAGTTTCAGGCACTGAAATTTCTTGTATCGGACCAGTTATAAGAATCAATGGTGAAGCACAAGCCCCCCCTTTTATTATTAAGGCAATAGGTAAACCATCTGATTTATTGAGCGCGATAGAAGATGAAAATAGTTATGCGAATTTAATTAAAAGCTATTTTGGAATAAATGTTTCAGCTATGAAAAATTTAGATATATTTATTGGAAAAAATGCTGATGAAATTAATTATGATTTTGTTGAGATAGTTAAGGAGTAAATTTATGATTAAGAATTATTTAATAATGATATTAGGGATAGTATTAGGTGTGTTTATATCGAATAAAATAGCCATTGATTTGCAATATTCGATATATGTATATATGTTTATTATAGCATCATTTAGAATTTTGCTGTATATAATTAAGAATGAAAATAAAGCTAATTTTAGCATAGTTTATACTCTTGTTTTAATTTTAGTTTCTGGAGTATTAAGTTTTGTAGTTACATTTTTAAGTATGTATTTTGGAATGCCGTTTTATATTGTTTTTGTGGTTGGATATGGGTATTACATATTTAAAGATTTGCATAGTATTATAATTTATAATTTTTTTAAAAAAAACGTATGATTTTTCATTGTTTTATGATATAATGAACTTGTGTATATAGACAGGAATTTTTGGGAGGATGCAAATAGATGTTCGATTTTGAAAAAGAAGATAATAATTTAGCTAATATAGTTGTCGTAGGAGTAGGTGGCGGTGGAAATAACGCTGTAGATAGAATGGTAGATGCTGGAGTGAAAGGTGTTTCTTTTGTTGCTGTAAATACAGATAAACAACAGTTAACTCGTGCAAAAGCAGAAAAAAAATTACAGATAGGTGATAAACTTACAAGTGGTTTGGGTGCTGGATCAAATCCTGATATAGGCAGAAAAGCAGCTGAAGAAAGTAAACAAGAAATAGAAGATATGATTAAAGGTTCAGATATGGTATTCGTTACTGCTGGTATGGGTGGCGGAACTGGAACTGGGGCTGCTCCATATATTGCTGAGTTGTCAAAAGCTCAGGGAATATTGACTGTTGCAGTTGTTACTAAACCTTTTATGTTTGAAGGAATGAGAAGAGCTAGAAATGCTGAAGATGGATTATCTCAATTGAGAGAAAAAGTTGATTCATTAGTAGTTATTCCGAATGATAAAATATTAGAGATAGCAGATAAAAGCACAACGATAATTCAATCTTTCCAGATGGCAGATGAAGTGCTTAGACAAGGAATTCAAGGTATTTCTGATTTAATCGCAAAACCAGCACTTATCAACTTAGACTTTGCTGATGTTCAGTCGGTTATGTTAGATAAGGGATTGGCTCATATGGGAATAGGAGTAGCCAGTGGCGAAAACAAAGCTATGACTGCTGTTAAACAAGCTATTCATAGTCCATTATTGGAAACTTCAATTAACGGAGCAAAAGGTGTAATTTTGAGTTTCTGTGGTGGTACAGATACCGGAATACTTGAAATATATGAAGCTTCAAATTTAGTTAGAGAAGCTGCAGATCCAGAAGCTTTAATTATTCTTGGTGCTGATGTTGATCCAAATATGGGTGATGACATTAAAGTAACTGTTATAGCAACAGGCTTTGGCGAAAAAATAGCAGAATCAGTAATTACAGGTAAAAAAGTTGAAGAAATTGCTAAAGAAGTTCAAGCTGAAGAAGAAGTTAAAGTAAAAAAAGAGGAAGATCCATTTGATATACCTAAATTTTTAAGAAATATGTAGTGAAAATAACATAGAGTTATTATAATTTAACATAGTGTATAAAGGATACATCAATTTGTATCCTTTTATTGCGTAATGAAGGAGAAAAAAATGATTACAGTTACAGAAGTAGGCTTGCAATTTGGAGCAAGTAAATTATTTAGTGATGTGAATTTAAAATTTACAGAGGGTAATTGCTATGGAGTTATTGGTGCTAACGGTGCTGGTAAATCGACATTTATTAAAATGATTTCTGGAGAAATAGAAAGTTATTCAGGAGAAATAGCAATTGATAAAAAAGTAAGAATGTCAGTATTAAAGCAGGACCATTTTCAATATGAAGAAGAAAAGGTCTTAGATGTTGTATTGATGGGAAACAAAAGATTGTTTGATATTATGTTGGAAAAAGATGTTCTTTATGCGAAAGCGGATTTCACAGATGAAGACGGTATAAAAGCATCTAAACTTGAAGAAGAGTTTGCTGACATGGATGGTTGGAATGCTGAAACAGATGCAGCAATGATATTACAAGGTTTAGGTATAGCTGCAGAGTTGCAAGACCAGTACATGAAAGATTTAAATGGTGGGGATAAAGTAAAGGTATTATTAGCACAAGCTTTGTTTGGTAATCCTGGAATTATTCTTCTAGATGAGCCTACAAACAACTTAGATATGCAATCTATTAATTGGCTAGAAGATTTCTTAATGGATTTCGAAGGTACTGTTATAGTAGTATCCCATGACCGTCACTTTTTGAATAATGTTTGTACACATATTGTTGATATAGATTTCAAAAAAATAAAAATGTACGTAGGAAATTATGATTTTTGGTATGAATCAAGTCAACTAATGCAGAGACTAATGAAAGATCAAAATAGAAAAAAAGATGAGAAAATAAAAGATTTACAGAGCTTTATTTCTAAATTCTCAGCAAATAAATCTAAATCTAAGCAGGCAACATCTCGTAGAAAAATGTTGGATAAATTAACTATTGATGAGATGCCTTCATCTTCTAGAAGATACCCATTTGTTGGATTCTCACCAGAAAGAGAAGTAGGAAATGAAATTCTTACTGTTGAAGGTTTGTCAAAAACTATTGATGGAGTAAAAGTTTTAAATAATATATCATTTAGAATTAATAAAGGTGAAAAAATAGCCTTTGTTGCTGAAACAGAATTAGCTCAAACTACATTTTTTAATATTATAAATGGAGATATAGAACCTGATGAAGGAACTTATAAATGGGGTCAGACAATTAGTACTTCTTATTTCCCTAAAGATAATACTAAATTTTTTGAAGGATGTACTTATAATCTAGTTGATTGGATGAGACAATATTCAGAAGATCAATCTGAGAGCTTTGTAAGAGGTTTCTTAGGAAGAATGTTGTTTAGTGGAGATGATGTGTTTAAAGAGTCTCATGTTCTTTCAGGAGGAGAAAAAGTTAGATGTATGTTATCACGTATGATGCTATCAAATGCGAATGTATTAGTGCTTGATCAACCTACTAACCATTTAGACCTAGAGTCTATCACTGCACTTAATAATGGACTTATAGCATTTAAGGAAGTGATTTTACTCGCATCTCATGACCATCAAATGCTTCAAACAATATGTAACAGAGTTATAGAATTTACAGATGATGGTATGCATGATTTAGTAATGACATTTGATGAGTATTTAGCTAGAAAGAAAGAGGGACGTTTATAAATGGGAAAGATAAATTCAAAGACTATTAAAGAATATTTAATGGTTGGAATTGGTACTTTGATAGTAGCATTTTCTGCATATTATTTCTTTGCACCTGAAAATTTGGTTTGTGGTGGTGTTACAGGATTTTCTATTATGATGGGAGACGTATTGGATTTACCTATATCAAATATATCTCTGGTATGTAATATTGTGTTGCTTATATTAGGATTTATTTTTATTGGATTTGAATTTGGTGGAAAAACTATATTTGCTACGATATTATTCTCAGGTTTCTTATATGTTATGGAAAATGTTGCTCCATGTGCTGCGCCTGTAACTGATAGTACGTTTGTTAATCTTACTGCCGCAGCCTTACTTTGTGGATTAGGTCTATCTATAGTATTTAATCAAAACGCATCTACTGGTGGAACTGATATATTGGCAATGATTTTCAAAAAGTTTTTCAACTTAGAAATAGGAACTGGGATGCTTTTAGCAGATGCAATTGTAGTTATATTAGCTATGTTTTATTATGGAGTGAGTGCTGGAGTTTATGGTGCTTTAGGTTGGTTTATAACTGGGGCAGCTATAAATTATTTTTCAGATGGTTTTAATGTTAAAAAAGAAATAACAATCATTACTAATAAAACTGATGAATGTAAGGATTACATATTAAATCAAGTGGATAGAGGCGTAACTATTTATAAAGCCGAAGGTGGTTATTCTAAAGCATCAAAAGAAATAATAGTTACTGTATGTAAAAATAAAGAATATTTTAAATTGAAAAAAGAACTTAAAAAAATTGATCCTGGAGTGTTCGTAATTGTAAGAAATGTACACGAAGCCATCGGTGAAGGTTTTGTAAGTTTAGATAGTTAATATCAAAAAGAAGTAGCTAGCTACTTCTTTTTTTATATGCTATGAAAACATTTGCAGATAACTCTTGCTTTTTTGCAAACGTTATCGTATAATTATAATTAGATACATAGAATAATAACAACAAATAATGGGAGGATAATTAATGAAAACTTATAGCGTGGATAAAATTCGTAATGTAGCACTTTTAGGACATGGTGGATGTGGAAAAACTACTTTAACAGAAGCACTGTTATTTATGACTAAAGCTACTAAAAAAATGGGTAAAGTTGAAGATAAAAATACAATTTCAGATTTTGATAAAGAAGAAAAAAATAGACAGTTTTCTATAGGCACTTCTGTAATACCGTTGGAATATTTAGAAAATAAGATTAATATACTGGATACTCCAGGATACTTTGATTTTATTGGCGATGTAGATGCTGCACTGAATGTTTGTAGTGGGGCAATATTAATTGTTGATGCCACTGCAGGTGTAGAAGTAGGCACAGAAAAGTCATGGAATTTATTGGAAGAAATGCATAAGCCTAGAATTATTCTTCTTGATAAATTGGACAATGAAGGCGTGAAATACGATGACTTGATGAATGAACTTAGAGAAAAATTTGGAAAGAAAGTTGTGCCATTTTCAGTTCCGATAGGAGCTCAAACAAGTTTTGCAGGTTATGTAGATGTTGTTACTGGTGATGGATTTGTATTTAATGGTAAAGAATGTGTAAAGGCAGAGGTGCCAAAATATGCAGTAGAAAGAGCTTCAGAGCTGAGAGATACCCTTTTAGAATCGGTTGCGGAAACTGATGAAGCAATGCTTGAAAAATATTTTGATGGTCAGGCATTTACGGATGAAGAAATTCATGATGGGTTAAAAACTGCTGTATTAGCAGGTGATATAGTACCAGTAATATGTGCTTCAGCTAGGCAAACAATAGGCGTTCGTGAATTAGTTAAAATGATAATAGAATATTTACCAAGTGTTAAAGATGCTAAATTTAAAACAGGAATAGATGAAGAAGGAAATGAAGTTGATAGAAAATTAAGTGATGATGAACCATTTTCTGCATTTATTTTTAAAACTATAGTCGATCCGTTTGTGGGTAAAATTAATGTTTTTAAAGTTAGATCCGGAATACTAAAAAAAGATTTAGAAGTATATAATGCAAAGACAAGAAATACTGAAAGAATTAACTCTTTGTTTTATATTAGAGGTAAAGAAGAGTTTGATGTTAAAGAAGTACATGCTGGAGATATAGCAGCTACATCTAAATTACAACATTTTAAAACTGGAGATACTATGAGCTTGAAATCAGATCCTGTTATATATCCTGAAATAAATTATCCTAAGCCATGTTTGTTTATGGCTGTAGATGTTCCAAATAAGGAACAAGAAGAAAAAGTAGGGATTGGATTAAATAAGCTTTCTGAAGAAGATCCTTCTTTTACTCATAATAGGAATATTGAAACTAAAGAATTAGTAATAGGTGGACAGGGAAATATGCATTTGGGTATTTTGAAATCAAAATTGAAAAATTTGTTTAATGTTGATATTGAATTACGTACTCCTAAAGTTGCTTATAGAGAAACAATTAAAGGTAAGTCGGATGTGCAAGGTAAACATAAAAAGCAATCTGGAGGTGCTGGTCAATATGGAGATGTTCACATTAAATTTGAACCATCTACTGAAGAATTCGAATTCACTGAGGAAGTATTTGGTGGAAGTGTTCCTAGAAACTATATACCAGCAGTAGAAAAAGGAATTATAGAATGTTTAGATAAAGGACCTTTAGCAGGTTGTAAAGTTGTAAATATTAAAGCCATTTTATATGATGGTTCATATCATCCTGTTGATTCAAACGAAATGGCATTTAAAATCGCCGCTTCAATAGCATTTAGAAAAGGATTAATAGAGGCTAAGCCAATTCTTTTAGAACCTTATATGAAAGTTGATATTGAAATTCCAGATGATTATATGGGAGATATTATAGGCGATATGAATAAACGTAGAGGTAGAATATTAGGTATGGATCCTACTAATAGAAAAACTCAAATTATTCATGCGGAGTGTCCTGAAGCGGAAATGTTCACTTATCAAATGGATTTAAGACAAATGACAGGTGCTAGAGGCGTATTTACTATGGAGTTTGTTAAATATGAAGAGATGCCAAAGCAGATGGCTGATAGTGTTATAGAAGAATATAATAATAAATAAATCCTAAAATTAAAGAGATGTTTTTGAAAGCATCTCTTTTTTTCTTGACTTTTTTGTAGAAAAGAGTATAATTAAAATAAAGGTCAAAGAAAGTCAAAGTCAAACACTGAAATTGTTTATGTGATTTGCTTTCTTGCTTAGTTTTATTTTGAAAAATGTGATGTTATATTTATAAGGAGGTACTATGAATATAGATAGAATAACAAAAAACACTAGTAATATTTTGCAAAATATGCAGGATTTAGCAGTTAATAGAAATAATACTCAAATAGAGGATAAACATTTATTACTTGCTCTATTAACTCAAGAAGATGGATTGATTATTGAATTATTGAAGAAAATGAAGGTTGATGTTGAAGGATTAAATAAACAAGTAATTAAAATGGTTGATGATTTACCAAGATTGGTAGGTGACTCTTCTTCTATTACTATAACAAATTCTCTTAATATAATATTGAATAATGCTGAAGATATTTCTAAAAAAATGAATGATGAGTATATATCTGTGGAGCATGTGATGTTGGCATTAATAAAAAATGCAGGTGCTGATGTATCAAAATTATTTAGCAATTATAATATAAAATATAAACTGTTTTTGAGCGCTCTTCAAGAGGTTAGAGGAAATCAAAGGGTTGTAAGTGATAATCCAGAGTCAACATACAATGCTTTGAAAAAATATGGAATAGATTTGGTGGAGGCAGCTAGAAATAATAAGTTAGATCCTGTGATAGGAAGAGAAAGTGAGATAAGAAATGTAATTAGAATTCTTTCAAGGAAAACTAAGAATAATCCAGTTTTGATTGGTGAACCAGGGGTAGGTAAGACCGCTATAGTAGAAGGATTAGCTATGAGGATACTTAGAGGTGATGTTCCTAGTAATTTGAAAAATGTAACTATTTTTTCTTTGGATATGGGTTCTTTGGTTGCAGGTGCAAAATATAGAGGAGAATTTGAGGAAAGATTAAAATCAGTTCTCAAGGAAGTCAAAAAATCAGATGGTAAAATAATATTGTTTATAGATGAATTGCATTTGATTGTAGGTGCCGGTAAGACAGATGGAGCAATGGATGCTGGAAATATATTGAAACCTATGTTAGCTAGAGGAGAGTTGCATTGCATAGGTGCTACAACTCTAGATGAGTACAGAAAATATATAGAAAAAGATGCAGCTTTGGAGAGAAGATTTCAACCTGTTACTGTTAAAGAGCCAACTATTGAAGATAGTATCTCTATATTGAGAGGACTGAAGGAAAGATATGAAGTTTTTCATGGTGTAAAAATTAGAGATGCAGCTTTGATTCAAGCGGTAGTTTTATCAAATAGATATATATCTGATAGATTTTTACCAGATAAGGCTATTGATTTGATAGATGAAGCATGTGCTCAAATTAAAACTGAAATTGATTCCATGCCTGCTGAAGTGGATGAAATAGCCAGAAAAATTATGCAGCACGAAATAGAAGAGGCAGCACTTAAAAAAGAGACCGATAATATATCTAAGGAACATTTAGCTGAAATACAAAAAGAGTTGGCAGAAATGAAAAATATTTTTAATGGTATGAAAGCTAAACTTGATAATGAAAAATCTGCAATTATTAAGGTTCAAAAATTGAGAGAGGAAATTGAAAGTATTAATCACGAAATAGAAGAGGCTGAAAGGAAATATGATTTAAATAAAGCAGCTGAACTTAAATACGGTAAATTACCTGAATTAAAGGAAAAGTTAATTATGGAAGAGGAAATCGCTGATAAAGTTGATTCTGAAAGAACTTTACTAAGAGATAAGGTTACTGAGGAAGAAATTGCTAGAATTGTTGCTAAATGGACAGGAATACCAGTTGCCAAACTTCTAGAAGGTGAAAGAGAAAAAATCTTAAGGCTAGATGAAATTTTGCATAAAAGGTTAGTAGGTCAGGATGAAGCAGTTACAAAGGTAGCTGAAGCTATTATTAGATCTAGGTCAGGTATTAAAGATCCAGAAAAGCCGATAGGTTCATTTATGTTTTTAGGGCCTACAGGTGTTGGTAAAACCGAGTTAGCTAAAACATTGGCAAACACATTGTTTGACGATGATAAGAATATTGTGAGAATTGATATGTCTGAATATATGGAAAAATATTCAGTTTCTAGGTTGATAGGCGCACCTCCGGGTTATGTAGGTTATGAAGAAGGCGGTCAATTAACAGAGGCTGTTAGAAGAAAACCTTACAGTGTTTTGCTTTTTGATGAAATTGAAAAAGCTCATGCAGATGTTTTTAATGTTATGTTGCAGATTTTAGATGATGGGAGAATAACAGATTCTCAAGGTAGGACTGTAGATTTCAAAAATACTATTATAATTATGACATCAAATTTGGGCTCATCAATTATATTAGATAATTTGGATGAGTTTGGGAATATTGGTGAAGAGGTAGAGAATCAAATATCGGTATTGCTAAAAAAAGAGTTTAGACCAGAATTTTTAAATCGATTAGATGATATAGTGTTCTTTAAACCATTAGGTAAGGAAGAAATATACAAAATAATCGATTTGATTATTGCAGATTTAAATAAGAGGATGTCATTTAAGCAACTTCATGTAAAGGTTGAGGAAACAGCTAAAAATTTAATAATCGAAAATTCTTATGATTTAATGTATGGAGCTAGACCTATAAAAAGATATGTTCAAAGCAAGATAGAAACTATGATTGCAAAAGAAATAATTTCGAATAATTTGCAAATAGGAGATATAATTAAAATAGACGTAAAAGATGGAAATTTTAGTATTTTATACGAAAGATAGTGAGGATATATGGTGAATTTGAGTGATATAATTGAAGAATTTATTTTGCAAATGTTTCAAAATAATGAAGAATGTTCAGCTGAATATAATAATGCTAATAAAGAAAGTGTCGAACTTAAGAGAAATTTACTAGCACAGAAGTTTGAATGTTCACCTTCTCAGATAAATTATGTTTTGAAAACAAGATTCAATAATCAGAGAGGATATTTCATAGAAAGCCGTAGAGGTGGAGGTGGATATATTAAAATAATTAGAGGATCTTTTGAAAAAAGAAGTGTGAAAGATTATATTTTTGATAATATTGCAGATTCGATGACCTGTAGTTCAGCTAATGATTTGATAGAATATTTATTTGAAGAAGATTTGCTTTCTTACAGAGAAGCAATGATTATGAAAGTAGCTGTATCAAATAGAGCTTTGATATCAGTAGAAACAAGTTCTAGGAACACAGTAAGAGCGGATATTTTGAAAGAAACTATAGCACTAATTGATTAATAACTATTGACATAAATGATTTTATGGAGTAAAATCAAGTGATTATAATTAAGGAGATATTGATGGAAAATAATTTTGATGATGTATTAAATAGATTTGTAGATTTACCAGTAGATCAAAAAATAAAAGTATTTACTTCGAATGATAGTTTGACGCTTGAACAATATGTTGAATTGTTGAAATACTATCCAGTTAAAAGTATGGATAGACTTATTAAAGCTGTTTTAAAGAAGTAACTGTTTGATTTTTGATGATTTTTCATAATTATTGTCAGAAATAAATATTTGTTAATACAATATAATTGTATTATAAGATGAATTGTGTTATCATATTTAGGTATTATTAATTAGTTTTAAAGGAGATTACAAAATGGAAAACAAAATACCAGCTGGATTGTCTAATAAGCATATCCACTTATCAAAAGAACATGTAGAAATATTATTTGGTGATGGCCATGAACTTACTGCTATTAAAGACTTAGGTCAACCGGGACAATATGCCTGTGATGAAAAAGTTGATTTAGTAGGACCAAAGCGAGTTCTAAAAGGTGTTAGAGTATTGGGACCTACAAGAAATACTACTCAAATAGAATTATCATTATCAGATGGAATATTTTTAGGTTTAGGAGTATTGCCAGTAAAACAATCAGGTGATTTATCAGGAACTCCTGGATGTAAAATAGTTGGACCATGTGGTGAGATTGAACTTGCAGAAGGTGTTATTGCAGCTTCTCGTCATATTCATATGACACCTGCTGATGCAGCTGAATTAGGTGTTGAAAATAATGAAAAAGTAAAAGTACCTGTAGAAGGACCTAGAGGCGTTATTTTTGAAAATGTATTAGTTAGAGTAAGTGATGCAGCAGCTCTTGAATTCCATGTTGACATGGAAGAGGGAAATGCATGTTCATTAAAAAATGGACAATTATTGAAATTAATCAAATATTAAATAATTCAAAGTGAGGATTTTATGTATAAAATATTATCTATAAACCCTGGTTCAACATCAACTAAAATTGCTGTTTACGAAGATGATAAAGAGCTATTCACTAAGAGCATATTGCATACAGATGAAGAACTAAAAGGATTTGAAAGAATTACTGATCAATATAATTTTAGAAAAAATGTTATTGAGGAATTCTTAGAAGAAAATAATTTTGACATTCATGAGTTATCAGCTATAGTAGGAAGAGGAGGACTTTTACCACCAGTTAAATCTGGTGCATATGAAGTTAATCCTTTAATGATAGAAGTTTTAAAAGAGAGACCCGTTGTTGAACATGCATCTAATTTAGCAGCCTTAATAGCATATGATATGGCTAATGAATTAAGCTTAAAGGCTTATATTTATGATGCTGTAGCTGTCGATGAACTTGAAGATGTAGCTAGACTTACTGGTGTATCTGATATTAAAAGAAAATCTTTATTTCATGCCCTAAATACTAGAGCAGCAGCTTACAAAGCAGCAACTATGGTTGAAAAAGAGATAGAAGATACAAAATTTGTTACAGTTCATCTTGGTGGTGGAATTTCTGTAGTCGCTCATAAGAGTGGTAAAGCTATAGATATTGTTAGTGATGATGAGGGACCTTTTTCTCCTGAAAGATGTGGAAGAGTTCCTGTTAAAGATGTTGTTAAGTTAGTTCAATCTAATAAATACACTGCTAAAGAATTGAAAAAACGTATCAGAGGAGAAGCAGGTCTTAAAGGTATGTTAGGTACTATTGATGCTAGAGAAGTAGAGAGCAGAATAGCTGCTGGAGATGATAAAGCTAAGCTTGTTTATGACACGATGGCTTATCAAGTATCAAAAGCTATTGGAGAAATGGCTGTTGCTTTAGGCGGAAATATTGATGGTATTATACTTACTGGTGGAATTGCATATTCTAAGATGTTTACTGATATGGTTAAATCTAGAGTCGATTTTTTAGGAAAAGTAATTGTCATTCCAGGTGAAAACGAAATGGAGTCTTTGACTTTAGGAACTTTAAGAGTTTTAAAAGGGGAAGAAAAGGCTAAAATTTTTACTGAATAATTTATAAACAAAGATATAAATAATATTAGAAGAATCACACATTTGTGTGATTCTTTTTTTCTTAATCATTGTTTAAATTGAAGGCTAAAAGTCTTTTATTTTCACTTTTACTGTGATATAATTTAGGGTGTATGCAAAATTTGAAAAAGAAAGAGATTATATGAATTTTTTACCGATAAATAAAGATGATATGAATGAAAGAGGATGGACTGAGTGCGATTTTGTTTTTGTAACTGGAGACGCATATATAGATCATTCATCTTTTGGAACAGCCATAATTTCTAGATTATTAGAAAGATATGGTTATAAAATAGGTATTATTTCGCAACCTGACTGGAATAATATTGAAGATTTTAAGAAATTAGGAAAACCAAGATTAGGTTTTTTAGTTAATTCAGGTAATATTGACTCTATGGTTAATCACTATACTTCTATGAAAAAAAGAAGACATAATGATTCTTATACGCCGGGAGGAGAATCGGGAAAACGACCTGATAGAGCAGTTATAGTATATTCTAATAAAATTAGAGAGGCTTATAGAGATGCTACAATTATAATAGGCGGGATTGAAGCTAGTTTGCGTAGATTATCTCATTATGATTATTGGGATGATGCAGTTAGAAGATCTATTTTGATTGATTCATCTGCTGATTTATTGATATACGGAATGGGTGAACATCAAATCATAGATGTTGCAGAAGCATTAGATAGTGGAATAAATATAAATGATATAACTTATATTAGAGGAACTGTCTTTAAAACTAAAGATAAATCTTTGGCATATGATTATATTGAGCTGCCTAAATTTGTTGAATCAAAAAACTCTAAAGTGGAATATGGAAAAGCTTTTAAAATTCAATATGATAATACAGATGCAATAACAGCAAAATCCTTATTAGAAGAATATGAGGGCTTATATGTTATTCAAAATCCACCATCTTATCCGCTTACTGTTCAAGAAATGGATGATGTGTATGATTTAGAATATGAGATGAAATATCATCCTAGTTATGAAGAATTAGGTGGTGTTCCTGCGTTAAAAGAGATTAAATTTAGTTTAACAAGTAATAGAGGATGTTTTGGTTCTTGCTCGTTTTGTGCACTGAATTTTCATCAAGGCAGAGTTTTACAAACTAGAAGTCAAGACTCGATAGTAAAAGAAGCAGAAAAAATGATTGAAGATCCAGAATTCAAGGGATATATTCATGATGTAGGTGGACCTACTGCGAATTTTAGATATAAGAGCTGCAAAAAACAAGAAGAATATGGTGTGTGTAAGGATAAGCAATGTTTATTTCCTACTAAGTGCAAAAATTTGGTCGTTAATCATACTGACTATGTTGCTTTGCTAAAAAGATTGAGAGAACTTCCAAATGTTAAAAAAGTGTTTGTTCGATCAGGAGTTAGATTTGATTACGTGGTGTATGATAAAAACAAGAAATTTCTTGAAGATTTAGTCAAATATCATGTAAGTGGACAACTTAGGACTGCTCCAGAACATGTATCAAATGATGTTTTAAAATATATGGGAAAACCAAGCATTGAAGTTTACAACAGTTTTGTAGAAGAATTTTATAGAATAAATGATAAGTTAGGTATGAAACAATTTGTAGTACCTTACCTTATTTCTTCACATCCAGGTTCTAGATTGAAAGATGCAATTATGTTAGCAGAATATATCAGAGATATGGGATATATGCCTGAACAAGTTAGTGATTTTTACCCTACTCCAGGAACATTATCAACTTGCATGTATTATACGGGAATAGATCCTAGAACAGGCGAAAGTGTATATATACCTAAAACAAGAGAAGAAAAACAAATGCAAAAAGCACTGATACAGTATAGAAAAAGAGAAAATTACAATTTAGTTCTGAAGGCTTTGCAAAAAGCAGGTAGATATGATCTTATTGGCTATGGTGAAAACTGTTTAGTTAGACCACCAAAACATGATAATAATAACAGGAGAATAGATTATGGTAAAAAAAAGAAAAAATAGGAAAAAGCAGATTTTTATAAATAGAATCATAGTATTATTTATATCAATATTATTAATGTTTGGAATTGTTAAGGTTGTAGGAAAGATTCTTTTGCCTGGGGATGATATAAAAAATTCGGCTAGTGCAGAAAGTGGAGATAATAATGATTCTACTAAAGATTCTACTGAAGAATCGGGTAATATTAAAAATGATATAGATAAAGATGATTCTGAAACAGTAAAGGATATTGAAGTAACAATTTCAGCTGTTGGAGATATTATGTTTCATCCTAAGGAAATAAATGGGGCGTATGATTCTGATTCGGATTCATATGATTTCAAGCCTTTTTTTGAAGAGGTAAAGACTGTTTTAGAAAAATCTGATTTGGCTGTAGGAAATTATGAAGGAACTTCTTGCGGTGACGATATATATCGATATCAGGGATATCCGTTATTTAATGCTCCAGATGAGGTTTTAGATGCTATGAAATATGCTGGATTAGATTTGCTGTGTACTATAAATAATCACTCCCTAGATACAGGAAAACAAGGAGTTATTAGAACTTATAATAAATTAGACGATAGAGAACTTAAACATGTTGGTACTAATTTAAGCGAAGATGAGCAAAGAGTTCAAATTGTTGATGTTAAGGGAATAAAAATTGCGTTTTTGGCCTATACTGAAATGTTGAATGGTTTAGAATCTAGACTATCAGCAGATGAACTTGCTTATATGGTTAATGTATTTGATGAGAAAAAAATATTAGAGGATATACAGTATGCAAAAGAAAATGGTGCTGACTCAATTATTATGTTTGCTCACTGGGGTTATGAATATCATAGAAAACCTAATCAAAATCAAATTAACTGGACGGATTTTGCTCTAAAAAATGGTGTTGATGTGATTTTGGGTAGTCATCCACATGTTATACAACCGTTTAAATTTTTTAGTAAAGATGAGAAAAATCTTGAGGATAATTATGGAGAGGACAAGTTCGTAGCATATTCAATGGGTAACTTTGTATCTAATCAAAGAATGGAAGAATGTGATTTAGATCCTCAAACCGAAGATGGTGTTATTACAACAATAAAACTTAGAAAAAATATTGAGTCAAATACGACTGAAATTGTTAATATTGATTATAATCCAACATGGGTATATCGAACTTTTGATGGTGAAAATTATCATTATAAAATATTATTGGTTAATGAAAATATTGATAATTCTGAGCTTAGTGACGATGTACTTAAAAGAATCAAAAGATCAAAAAAAGATACTGAGATGCAATTGGACTATATAACGAAAGATGAAAATGATTAGGAGATGACATGGAATTTTTAGAGCAAATAAGACTTGTTTTTATGGATAACATGATTTTAAATATGATTGATATTTTGATTGTATATTTATTATTATATTATGCATATAGATTGATAGATCAGATGCGAGGAAAGCAATTAATTAAAGGTATAGCAGTTTTTGTAATTATAGCTCAATTAGCAAAGTTCTTTCAAATGTATACTTTAAGTTGGATTATGAACAGTACTTTGCAATTAGGATTTATTGCATTGATTATAATTTTTCAGCCTGAATTGAGAAAAGCATTAGAGTTTTTAGGTAATTCAACTATTTTTACTAATGTGGATGAACTTTTGGAGAAAGATGATGCAACTAGAGTAGTTAATGATATTGTTTCAGCAGTATCTTCTTTAGCAAGACAAAAAATTGGAGCACTTATAGTGTTTGAAAGAAAAACTGGTTTAAAAGATATTGCAGATACTGGAGTGAAATTAGATTCTGAAATTTCTAGTGGATTATTAATAAATATTTTTATACCAAATACTCCTCTTCATGATGGAGCTGTATTGCTAAGAAAAGATAAAGTTGTTTCAGCTGGGTGCTTTTTACCTTTAACTGATAATAATAGCTTAAGTAAGAAACTGGTACAAGACATAGGGCAGCACTTGGAATGTCTGAAAAATCCGATGGAGTAGTATTAATAGTTTCAGAAGAGACAGGATATATTTCATATGCAGAAGCGGGTAAACTATATAGAAATATTGATACAGACAGATTGGAAAAATTATTGAATTCTATGTACATGCCTGAAGTTAAGCAGAGAAGACATTTTAATTGGGGGCAAAAAAATGAAAAATAATTTAGAGAGAAGTTATATTTTAGTTAGAATTGTTTGTGCTATTTTAGCAGTGTCTCTATGGATTGTTGTTATGTTTGATAGAAATCCTAAAATAGAGAAAAGTTTTAATGATATTCAAGTATCTGTTTTGAATAAAGAAAAACTTGAAGATGCCGGATATGTATTGATGGATGATATATATGATTATACTATAGATGTTGTTGTCTCAGGATTTTCAGCAAATGTTGCTTCTATAAGTAAAAAAGATATTCAAGCATCTATAAATCTTTCAGGATATACAGAAGGAGCTAGTAAAATACCGGTAAGAATGGAATTACCTGAGGGTATAGAAAAAGTAGGAACTAATCCAGCAAATATAAGTTGTAATATTGAAAAAATAATTAGTGTAGATATGAATGTTTCAAATACTTATGTAGGAAAACAAAAAAATGGTTTCTATGTGTTTGATAGTTATTCAGAACCTGAAATTATTAAGATTGAAGGCGCTAGAAGTTTAGTTAATTCTGTTGCTAAAGCTATAGTCAATGTAGATATAACAGATGCAAGTGATGATTTCTATAAAAATTTACCTGTTAGATTATATAATGCTTCTGATGAAGAAATATTAGGGCTGAATATAACTCCAACATTTGTAAAGCAGAATGTTATTGTATATAAAACAAAAACAGTTCCAGTTTCATTTGATCAAAAAGGTGATGTTGCAGACGGATTTAAATTATTGGGTATCACAGCTGAGCTAGAGAATATCAAAATTGCTGCACCATCAGAATTATTAGATGATATTGAAAACATTTTTTTAGATACTGTTGATATTTCAAATATTTCTGAAACAAGTACATTTACACAGAAAATTATAAATGATGGAAGTTTCATCGTTTTGACAAACACTGATAGTATTGATGTTACGGCAAATGTGGATGAAATTATTACTAAAAATTTTGTAGTTTCTCCTGAAAATATTGAGTTTAAAAATCTATCTAGTAATTTACAAGTGAACATAAATGATGGATTTGATATGATAACAGTTAATGTTATTGCTCCAAAAACATATTTAGATAAAATTAATTTAGATGATTTAAAGATATATGTTGATTTGCAAGACTATGTTGACGGGGAGTATACTGTATATGCTGAAATTGAGGAAATTGAAGGAATTGATGAATTGAGATTAGTTGACAATGCTTTTGTAATTGAACTTATGGAAAAGCAATAATTTTTAGTATAATTAATATTAATTAACTACTACTAATCTATATTAATTTTAATTGTCGAAAGACTTTACAATAATATGAAATAGTGTTAAAATAGGCTTGTAAAAAAACGAGAGGTGATAAATTGGAAAATTTTAATGAAATTTTAGAGGCAGCAAAAGGATATACTGCAAAGGTTGCAGTTGCAGCTGCTCATGACAAAGAAGTGTTATCAGCTTTGAAAAAAGCTAGTGAAATTAATTTGGTAACTCCGATTTTAGTTGGAGATAAAATCAAAATTGAAGAGTATTCTAATGAGCTTAATTTTGATTTAACTGATATTGAAATTATTGATGAAGCAGATATAAAATTAGCTTCAGAAATTTCTGTAAAATTAGTTCACGATAATAAAGCACAGGTAGTAATGAAAGGTTTAGTAGATACTTCTATTTTCTTGAAGGCAGTATTAAATAAAGAATTTGGACTTAGAACTTCTAATTTACTTAGCCATGCTGCAGTATTTGAATCTTCAATGTATCATAAATTATTGTTTGTGACAGATGCAGCTATGAATTTACTTCCAAATGTTGATCAAAAAGAACAAATAATTGAAAACATAGTAGATTTGGCACATTCATTACATATGGAAGAGCCAAAAGTAGCAGTTATATGTGCAAAGGAAAAAGTGAATCCTAAAATGCAAGCTACTGTAGATGCAGCTGAATTAGTTGAAAGAAACAAATCTGGAAATATTAAAGGCTGTTTAGTAGCAGGACCTTTAGCATTAGATAATGCTATATCTAAGGAAGCAGCAAAGCATAAAGGTATAGTTGATCCTGTTGCAGGAGATGCTGATATTTTACTTATGCCTAGTATTGAGGCAGGAAATGTTTTGTATAAATCTTTGGCGTTTTTAACAGAATCAAAAAATGCAGGTATACTATTAGGTGCAGCAGCTCCTATAGTATTAACATCTAGAGCAGATTCGGATGATGCAAAATTAAATTCTATAGCATTAGCAGTAATGCACGCAAATTAGGGGGATAGATGAGACAATTAATAATAAATCCGGGATCAACTTCAACAAAAATAGCTGTTTTTGATAATGAAGAAGTTGTTTTCGAGAAAACTTTAAGACATAAAACTGAAGAAATAAATCAATTTGAGAAAATTGCAGATCAATATGAGTTTAGAATGAATATTATTAAATCTGCTTTAGATGAAAATTCTATTAAACTTTCATCATTAGATGCAATTGTAGGTAGAGGTGGTTTATTAAAACCTATAGCTGGTGGAACATATGCTATAAATGAGCAAATGGTAAAAGATTTAACTATTGGTTTATCAGGTGAACATGCTTCTAATTTAGGTGGAATTATTGCTAATTCTTTATCTAAAGAGCTTAATATTCCAGCGTTTATTGTAGATCCAGTAGTTGTTGATGAATTTGAAAATATTGCTAGAATTTCTGGAAATGCAAATTTTGACAGAAAAAGTATTTTTCATGCTTTAAATCAAAAAGCGGTTGCTAGAAGAGCAGCTGGAGAATTGGGAAAATCTTATGCTGATTACAATTTTGTAGTTGTTCATTTAGGTGGTGGAGTAAGTGTTAGTGCACACAAAAAAGGAAGAGTTATAGATTCTAATAATGCATTAGATGGGGATGGACCTTTTTCTCCAGAGAGATCTGGAACGTTACCTGTTGGAGCAGTTGTTGAAGCTTGTTTTAGTGGAGAATATACTAAAACTGAGATTAAAAAAATGCTTAAAGGTGATGGTGGATTAAATAGCTATTTAGGAACAAATGATGCTAAAGAAGTATCTGAAAGAGCTGAAGCTGGTGATGAAAAAGCTAGATTGGTTTATGATGCTATGGCTTATCAAGTAGCTAAAGCTGTAGGTGAAATGGCAGTTGTTTTAGATGGTAAAGTTGATGGAATAGTTATTACAGGTGGAATTGCCTACGATAAAGATTTTGTTAAATATGTTTCAGATAAAACAGCTTTTATTGGCAAAGTATTTGTTTATCCTGGTGAAGATGAGTTATTAGCTCTTGCTCAAGGTGGATTGAGAGTATTAAATAAAGAAGAAGAAGCACAAAATTATTAAATATTATACATGCGGGGGTTTTCCCGCATGTTATTTGAAAGAGTGTATTATGGAGAATAAAAAATTAATAATCATTACTGGGCACTATGGTAGTGGTAAAACTGAATATGCAGTAAATAAAGTGCTAAGTTTGGCTAAAGAGTATGGAAGTGCCGAAATAGCAGATTTGGATATTGTAAATACATATTTTAGAACAAGAGAAATAAAAGATTTTTTGAATTCTAAAAATGTAAGAGTTGTGGATTCAAATTTAGGCAATAACACTTTGGATTTACCAGCTTTATCACCAGGGATTATGGGTGTGATAGAAAGTGAAAACGTATTTTCAGTACTTGATGTAGGTGGAGATGCAATTGGTGCAAAGGTTTTAGCAAGGTTTAAAAATAATGTTGAAAGAGAAGATTATGAACTTCTTTTTGTCATTAATGCTAATCGTCCTCAGACTCAAGAAGTATCTAAGACAGTTGAATATGCGAGAGCAATAGAAGCTACTTCAGGATTGAAAATAACTGGATTAGTGAATACTACACACATGTTGAAAGATACTGAAGTTGCAGATGTATTAAGAGGTCATGAATTATGTGTCGAAGTATCTAAAATTACTGGTATTCCAATACATGAAGAGGTTTGCTTAAGAGATATTGCTAAAAAAGTAGATAATATTGACATTCAGAAAAAACTATTTCCCATAGATCTATATATGAGATCAGATTGGATGAGTTAAGGAATAAAAAAATTAGTTAATACGTACTTATGTACTATTATATATTGTTGTGCATATGGCATTACATAAAAGAATATTAATTGGAGGTATTTAAATGGCTCAAGGAAAAATTACATTTAATTCGGACGTTTGTAAAGGTTGTGAACTTTGCATAAATGTATGTCCGAAAAATCTTATTAGCTTAGATGATTCTAAGTTAAATAAAAAAGGATATCACCCAGCATACGTTGCGAATCCAGAAGAATGTATTGGATGCGGAAGTTGTGCAATTATGTGTCCTGATTCAGTAATCAAAGTAGAAAGAATTTAATGGAGGAAAAAAATGGCTAAAATATTAATGAAGGGAAATGAAGTTATAGGTGCAGCTGCTATAGAGGCAGGATGTAAATACTTTTTCGGATACCCTATAACTCCACAAAGTGAATTACCTGAATACATGTCTAGAGAATTACCAAAAGTTGGAGGTTGTTTTCTTCAAGCTGAGAGTGAAGTTTCAGCAATAAACATGGTTTATGGTGCAGCAGGAGCAGGAAAAAGAGTAATGACAAGTACTTCAAGTCCAGGAATGGCTTTGAAACAAGAAGGAATTACTTATTTAGCTGGTGCTGAGTTACCTTGTGTTATATGTAATGTTATGAGAGGTGGACCAGGTCTTGGTGGTATTCAACCATCACAATCTGACTATTTCCAAGCTACTAGAGGTGGCGGTAATGGAGACTACAGACATATTGTTTTTGCTCCAGCAACTATTCAAGAATTAGCTGACTATGTTATGTTATCATTTGTTAAAGCAGATCAATATAGAATGCCTGTTATAGTTTTGGCTGATGGTATGATTGGACAAATGATGGAAGCTGTTGAATTTAAAACATTAGAAGAATTAGCTCCAGGAGTAAATTTAGAAGAAAAAACTTGGGCTACTGATGGTACTAAAGGAAATAGAAAACCAAATATCATAAATTCATTATTCTTAGATCCTCAAGAATTAGAAGATCATAACTGGAAATTAGATAGAAGATATAAAGTAATAGAAGATAAAGAAGTTCTTTGTGAAACTGTAGAAGTTGAAGATGCTGATGTAGTTGTTTGTGCATATGGTACAACTTCAAGAGTTGTTAAAAATGCTATAAGTGAAGCTAAATCAAAAGGATTAAAAGTTGGTTTAATTAGACCAATTACACTATGGCCTTTCCCTTATGATGAGTTTAAAAAAATAGGCGAAAATTGTAAAGGTATACTTGTTGTAGAGATGAGTACAGGTCAAATGATTGATGATGTTAAAATTGCAAATGAAGGCAGATTCCCTATTCACTTTAATGGAAGAGTTGGAGGAATGATCCCTACTCCTGCAGCAGTTTTAGAGGATATCGAGAAAATAGCTGGAGGTAGAAAATAATGACTATAGTATATGAAAAATCTAAAGGTTTAACTGATAATGAGACTCACTACTGTCCAGGTTGTACACATGGAATAGTTCATAAATTAGTAGCTGAATCATTAGTTGAATTAGGAATATTAGACAAAGCGATAGGAGTTGCTCCTGTTGGTTGTTCAGTATTAGCATACAATTACTTTAATTGTGATATGCATGAAGCTGCTCATGGTAGAGCTCCTGCTGTTGCAACTGGAATAAAAAGAGTAAGACCTGAGAATATTGTATTTACATATCAAGGTGATGGTGACTTAGCTTCTATAGGTACTGCTGAAGCTGTTCACGTAGCACATAGAGGTGAAAAAATTACAACAATTTTCATTAATAATGCTATTTACGGTATGACTGGTGGTCAAATGGCACCAACTACTTTAATAGGACAAAAAGCAACTACTGCTCCATTAGGTAGAACTGTAGAACACAGTGGTATGCCTTTAAGAATGTCTGAAATGTTAGCTACAATCGACGGTGCTGCATTTGTTGAGAGAGTTGCAGTAAACAATCCAGCAAATATCAGAAAAGCAAAAAAAGCTATAAAAAGAGCTTTTGAATGCCAGTTAGAAGGTAAAGGATTTGCAATAGTAGAAGTTTTATCTACATGTCCTACAAACTGGGGAAAAACTCCTAATGATGCACTTACATGGTTAGAAGAAAATATGATACCATATTATCCTTTAGGAAATTTCAGAAATTTTGAGGAGGACAAATAGATGAATGAAAAAGTTATAATGGCTGGTTTTGGTGGTCAAGGTGTAATGGCTATTGGAAAAGTTTTAGCATACGGCGGTATGATAGATGATAAAGAAGTTTCATGGTGTCCTTCATATGGACCTGAAATGAGAGGTGGAACAGCAAACTGTGCAGTTATGGTATCCGATACACCTATTGGATCTCCATTAATTACTGATAATGCTACTTCTGCAATCATAATGAATCTACCATCTTTAGCTAAATTTGAAAATGATGTAGTTTCAGGTGGAAAAATATTCGTTAACAGTTCTTTGATTGATGCAAAAGTTCAAAGAACAGACGTTGAAGTATATTATATACCAGCAAATGATATTGCTCAAGAATTAGGTAATGCTAAAACAGCAAACATGGTTATGTTAGGAGCTTATTTAAAAGCGACAGAAACTTTATCAATGGATACTACATTAAAAGCATTCTTAAAAGTATTTGGAGAGAATAAGAAAAAATTCTTGCCTCTAAATGAATCTGCTCTTAGAGCCGGTGGAGAAAAAATTAAATAGAGTATAGTTTATAGCAGAGATTGATTTCAATCTCTGTTATTTTTTTGCTAGCAAAAGCTAATAGTTTGTTAAACTTAAAACAATTCTTGATTTTTAATTTTTGTGGGTGTATACTAAATTTTGTTTAAAACTATAAGAAAGAAGGAATACTTATGAAATTATTTTATTTTGTACTAAATGAAACAGATAAACTAGATGATATTTTGACTGGATTTATCGACAAAGGTATTAAAGATGCTACTATTATTGATAGTATGGGTATGGTTAGATTTTTGAATTGCACTCATAGTTGTGAAGAAATTCCATTTTTAGGAGCAGTAAGAATGTTTATGAAACCAGACTGGAAACAAAGCAAATTGATTTTTTCAGCTCTAGAAGATGAACAAGTGGAATTAGCTGTGAATGTTATTGAGGATGTAATTGGTGATTTAAATAACAAAAACACTGGTGTTGTTTTTACAGTTCCAATTGATTTTTCAAAGGGGTTCTACAAAGATGGAAAATAAAATTATAATGGACTGTGCATTGATGCTTATTGCAGGCATTATTTTTGGAAGACTTGGAAAAATGGTTAAGCTTCCAAACGTGACGGGATATCTAGTGGCTGGATTGATATTAGGACCATCATTTTTAAATATCATACCAATAAATATGGTTGATAATTTTGAGTTGGTTTCTGATTTAGCTTTAGCCTTTATTGCATTTTCAGTAGGCCTAGGATTCAAATTTAGTTATTTTAAGCAAGTTGGTCCAGCCCCGGTAGTTATAGCTATATGTGAGGCGTTTGGAGCTATCGCGTTAGTAACTGTAGTTCCTATACTTCTAGGATTTGATGTAAAATTCTGTATTATGTTAGGTGCAATTGCAGCAGCTACTGCACCAGCTCAAACAATTATGGTAATAGAACAGTATAAATCTGATGGTCCATTGACTAGAATGTTGCTTAGTGTTGTCGCTTTAGATGATGCAGTAGCACTTATAGGATTTGGATTTGCTGCTACAATTGTGCAATCAATGTCAAGTCCCAATGCGAATATAGTAAAAATGATTACTAGTCCATTGATTGAAATAATTGTGTCAGTAATTATTGGTATAGCCTTAGGCGTAGTGCTTAAATTTGTACTTAAGTTTTTCAAAAAAGAATCAAATAGGTTACCAATTCTTTTATCGGCGATTATGGGAACTTATTTCTTAGCAGAATTTTTCCACGGTTCATCACTAATGGCTTGCATGGCCTTAGGTGCAACTATGGTTAATATTTATGGTGAAACTTCTAAACTTACTAATATTTTATCAGGATTTACTCCTCCAATTTATATGATTTTCTTTATTATCTCTGGAGCGGGATTTGAAGTTTCTGCATTAGGTAAGATTGGAATTATAGGATCAATATACGTTGTATTCCGTGTTATTGGTAAAATGGGTGGAGCATATATTGGTGGTAAATTAACTCATCAAGATAGCAATATATGTAAATATTTAGGACCTACTTTGATGCCTCAAGCAGGAGTAGCATTAGGGCTTATACTAATTGCTGGTAAAATAGTGCCTACTTATGCTGCTGATATCAGAACAACTATTATATGTTCAACATTTATTTATTCATTTATTGGACCAGTGGTAGCTAAAATGGCTCTACAAAAAGCTGGAGATATTAAAGATATAGAAGGATAGTAATATTTGAATTTTTACTAAGAATTAAATATAGTTTATAGTCAAAAAAGCAGACCACTTAGGTCTGCTTTTGTTTTGGTACGAATGATGGGACTTGAACCCATACGTTTTACAACACACGGCCCTCAACCGTGCCTGTCTGCCAATTCCAGCACACTCGCATATCAAAAAATTAAAAAACTTAAATGAATTGTGAAAGCCACACTCTCGCGTGGCTTAAGGCAAAAAATTTAAGAGGCATTTATAATTCTTAATCATAAATGTAATATTATTATATCAAATTATGCTAAGTTTTTCAAGAGTTTTATTAATTTTTTTTAGTAAACAAATGAAATGTATTATAAATACACAAAAGTTACAAAAAGTTACACAAAACTAAAAAAAGCATTTGCATTTTCTAGAATAAGCGTTATAATAGATATTGTGAACAAATATATTTTACATAGAGGAGAAGAAAATGAACATAATTTTAAGTTTAGGTATTATGTCTATTTGTAGTGTTCTAGTTTCTAGGATACTAAAAAAATTCAAGTTACCAGCAGTAACTGGATATTTGATTGCAGGATTAATAATTGGGCCATCGTTTACAGAAATCGTTTCACATGAGCATTTGGAATATTTATCTTTTATTAGCGATATTGCATTAGGAATTATAGCATTTCATATTGGTGAAAGTTTTGAACTTTCAGAAATGAAAAAAATCGGAAAAAATATAATGATTATAACTTTTTTTGAATCATTTATGGCGGTAATTGTTGTTTTTACAGCACTTAGAATCTTTACAGGGGATACTGTTTTTTCATTATTAGTAGCGGCCATTGCTGCAGCAACTGCACCAGCAGCTACTATTATGGTTATTAATGAATATAAATCTAGGGGACCACTTACAAATACTTTAATTTCAGTAGTAGCTATGGACGATTTGTTTTGTATTATACTATATAGTATTTCAGTTGCGGTAGCTCAAGTTTTAACTTCAGGCAATATTAGTGTATACAACGCTATAATGACACCGGTATTTGAAATTTTTGGAGCTTTTATTACAGGAGTTTTGATTGGTATAGTTATGTCTTGGCTTATGAAAAAAATGAAGGCGGAAATGATGTTTGTTTTGCTTCCAATGTCATTCGTTTTGATGGCGGTTGGAATAGCATTAACCTACGGATTTTCACCACTTTTGACTTGCGTAGCATTAGGTGCAACTATTGCCAATATTTCTAATAAATCACATAGGATTTTTGATACATTAGAATCTATGTCACCTCATATCTACTTATTGTTTTTTACTATTTCAGGTATGCATTTGAACATAGGAGTACTGAAAAGTTTAGGATTAGTAGGTATAATTTATGTTCTTGCTAGAGCCGCAGGTAAATATACAGGAGCTTTCTTAGGAAGTACTATTACAAAGCAAAGTAAAACAATAAGAAATTATCTCGGGGTAGGGCTTCTTCCTGAGGCAGGAGTAGCAATTGGACTTGCTTCAGTATGTGCAGGAGAATTTCCATTATATGGAGATAAAGTTATGAATTTAATTATGGCTGCAGTATTTGTGTATGAGCTTATAGGACCATTGTGTGCAAAAAAAGTCTTGATAAAATCAGGAGAGGCGAAAGAAAACTAACTAAAAGTTTGCGAGAGCAAACTTTTTTTAATGTGTGTAAACGTTTCATGACAATTTATACATTGTTAAAAAATATACTTACACTAACATACTTGTTTTTTTTGTAAATTTTTGTTAAAATGTTCTATGGAAGACTGTTCAAATTTACGTGAGGGCAAATTTAAGAATTTAAGAGGTGATATTTTGAGCACAAGAGTTGTTACTTTTAAAGGTGGTATTCATCCACCTACATCAAAAGAATTAACAAATAAGGTAGAGATTACAGAAGCAAAGCCGCCTAAAGAGGTTGTTTTACCGTTGTCTCAGCATATTGGTGCGCCTTGCGCAGCATTAGTAAGTGTTGGAGATGAAGTATGTGTAGGACAAAAAATAGGTGAGGCTGATGCATTTGTTTCTGCACCAGTGCATTCAAGTGTTTCAGGCACAGTAAAAGCAATCCAAACTAGAGATACCGTAATGGGTAAAGGCAAATGTATAGTTATTGAATCGGATGGCAAATTTACTGTTCATGAAAGTGTAAAACCAAAAGGCAGTATAGAAAGTCTTTCGGCTGATGAATTAAAAAGTATCGTTAAAGAATGTGGATTGACAGGTATGGGCGGAGCAAGTTTTCCTACTCACGTAAAACTAAGTCCTAACAAGCCAATTGATACATTCATAGTTAACGGTGCTGAATGTGAGCCGTATTTGACTGATGACCACAGAGTTATGGTAGAGAAACCTGATAATATAGTATTGGGTGTCAGAGCAATTGCAAAGATCTTGGGTGTAAAGAAAAGTTACATTGCTATTGAAACTAATAAACCAGATGGTATAGAGGTTTTAACAAAAGCATGTGAAGCTTATCCTGAAATAGAGGTTATAGGGTTACAACCTAAATATCCTCAAGGGGATGAGAAAAGACTTATTAACGCAGTAACTGGAAGAGAAGTTCCATCGGGAGGTCTTCCTATGGATGCTGGTTGTGTAGTTGATAATATTGGAACAGTATGCACGTTTGGAAATACTATTAAAACGGGTATGCCTTTGGTAGAAAGAGTTGTAACTGTAACGGGTAATATTGTTAAAGAACCTAAAAACTTATTAGTTAAATTAGGGACTGATTTTCAAGATTTGATTGATCAATGTGGTGGTTTAACTGAACCAGCTGGTAAAATTATTAGTGGTGGTCCTATGATGGGAAATCCTCAATGGTCTACTAATGTACCGGTTGTTAAAGCTACATCATCGATTCTAATTTTATCTAGAAAAGAAGCAATTTTACCAGAACCATCTAATTGTATTAGATGTGGTAAATGTATAGAAGCATGTCCTGTACATCTTCAACCACTGATTTTGAGTAAGTTAGCTGAAAGAAAAGATTACAAAGAAGCAGACAAGTATAATGCTGCTGATTGTATTGAATGTGGTAGCTGTTCATATGTATGTCCGGCTAAAAGAAGATTGGTTGAAAATATTAGAGTAGCAAAAAGAGAAGTTATTGCTATGAGAAGAAAACAGAAGAAATAGGAGAGAAGAATGGAAGGAAATAAATTAATAGCTTCTTCTTCACCTCACATTAGGTCAGAAGAAACAACACAGAGAATAATGCTAGATGTAATTATAGCACTTGTACCAGCATTAATAGCGAGTGTGTATTTCTTTGGAATTCACGCTTTACTATTGGAATTAGTGTCAATAATTACAGCAATTGTTTCTGAATATATATGTCAAAAAATTATGAAAAGACCAGCAACTATAGGAGATTTATCCGCAGTTGTGACTGGTTTATTGTTAGCATTTAATATGCCAGCAACAGCACCATTGTGGTTACCTATTATAGGTTCTGCGTTTTCAATTATTGTTGCGAAGCAGTTATTTGGTGGATTAGGCAATAACTTTATCAATCCTGCTTTGGCTGGTAGAGCTATGATGATGGCGAGTTGGCCAGTACTTATGATGAATTTTAATTTAGCACCTACTGGTGTTGATGCAGTAGTTTCTGCAACACCCTTAGCAATACTAAAAGGTACAGCGGTTGGTATGGATTTACCACCTTTGTTTGATATGTTTATTGGTAAAATACCAGGATGTATGGGTGAAACATCAGCTTTATTATTGGTTATTGGTGGAATATATTTAATATATAGAAAAGTTATATCTTGGAGAATACCAGTAACATATATAGGAGTAGTAGCAATATTAGCTCTTATAACTGAAGGTAGTTTAGAATTAATGGCTTACCACATATTTGGTGGTGGTTTGATGCTTGGAGCTTTCTTTATGGCTACTGATTATGCATCAAGTCCTACATCACCAAAAGGCCAATTTGTATATGCAGCATTGGCGGGATGTTTAACCATGTTAATTAGACAGCTTGGGGGATATCCTGAAGGGGTATCATATTCGATTTTATTAGTGAATCTTGTTGCGCCATTATTGGATAAATACATGGCTCCAAAAGTATTTGGTACAGGAGGTAAGAAATAATGAATGAAACGTTGAAATTAGGATTAATTTTGCTGCTTATAGCAGGTATTGCGGGATGTTTATTATCTGTAGTAAATATGGTGACTGAAGAACCAATTGAGGCGGCAGAATTATACGCTAAATCTAGTCCTGAAGTTGCAAATGCAGTTTGCCCAGGTTCATCAAAAATAGAATCATTTGACGAAGAACTTAACAAAACTATAAAGACAGATAATGAGAAATTTGTAGAAGTTAGAAAATGTAAAGATGATAACGGAAATGTATTAGGATATGGTATTTCAACTTTGTCTACTGTAAAAGGTTACGGTGGAGATGTTGAAGTTATAGTAGGTGTTTCTATGGATGGAAAGATAACTGGCGTAAAGGTTACTGGACATAAAGAAACTCCAGGTTTAGGTGCAAATATTGAACTTCCTAAATTCCAATCTCAGTTTATTGGAAGAAGTGTTGATGAACAAATAGTTGCATCAAAAACAGCTTCTGCAGACAATGAAATTCAGTGTTTAGGTGGAGCTACATATTCTTCTAAATCTTTTACAAGTGCTGTTAACAATGCACTTGATATTTATAACAAATTTCTTAAATAGTGTGGGAGGAAAAAATGAGTAAAAAAATAGATATTATTAAAAATGGTATAATTAATGAAAATCCTACATTCGTACAATTATTAGGAATGTGTCCTACCCTTGCTGTAACTACTTCAGGTAAAAATGGTATGGCTATGGGATTAGCTGTAACAGCTGTATTGATGTGTTCAAATGCTGTTATATCTGCACTTAGAAAAGTTATTCCAGATAAAATTAGAATACCAGCATTTATAGTTATAATTGCTTCTTTTGTAACAGTTATAGATATGATGATGCATGCTTTTTCATACGATTTGTATCAACAACTTGGATTATTTATTCCGTTGATTGTTGTTAACTGTGTTATTTTAGGTAGAGCTGAGGCATTTGCTTCTAAAAATCCTGTTGGGGATTCAATATGCGACGGATTCGGAATGGGTGTTGGATTTACAATTGCTTTAACAGTATTAGGTTGTGTAAGAGAAATTTTAGGAGCAGGATCAATATTTGGTTTAGTTCTATTTGGTGAATCTTTCCAACCAGCATTGATGATGATTATGCCTCCAGGAGCATTTATTGCTTTAGGATGTTTGATTGCAATGGTTAATCACAGAAATAACAAGAAGAATGCGTAGGAGGAGATTATGGGATTATTTAGTTTATTTATATCAGCATTATTAGTTAATAACATAATATTTGCTAGATTTATGGGTATTTGTCCTTTCTTAGGTGTTTCTAAAAAATTAGATACAGCTATGGGAATGGGCGTTGCGGTTACTTTTGTAATTACATTATCTTCAATAATAACATGGCTATTGCAGAAATATATTTTGCTTAACTTCGGTTTAGAATATTTGCAAACTGTTGTGTTTATTTTAGTAATTGCAGCTTTGGTTCAATTTGTAGAGATGTTTTTGAAAAAATCAGCTCCTTCACTTTATGAGGCGCTTGGTGTGTTCTTACCACTTATAACAACTAACTGTGCTGTTTTAGGTGTTGCACTTATAAATGTTCAAGATGAGTTTTTACAATCGAATTTATTAGCAACTATTGTACATTCATTAGGAGCTTCATTATCTTTCTTATTGGCTATAGTATTATTTGCAGGTATAAGAGAAAGATTAGAGTTTTCAGATGTTCCTAAAGCTTTTGAAGGTTTTCCAGTTGCATTAATTACAGCTGGTTTGATGTCATTAGCATTCTTAGGCTTCAGTGGCTTAGCAATATAAAGAGGTGGTTTTATGAATACAATTATTTTAGGAACTTTGGTATTAGCTGGTTTAGGATTGATTTTTGGAATTGTCCTAGGTGTTGCAGCTAAAAAATTCAAAGTTGAAGTTGATCCAAAGATTGAAAAGATAAGAGGAGAATTACCAGGTGCTAACTGTGGTGCTTGTGGTTTTCCAGGATGTGATAGAATGGCTAAGGCTATGGCTACTGGTGAGTGTGCGGCTAATGCATGCCCGGTTTCTAGTGCTGAAGCAAAAGAAAATATTGCTGCAATAATGGGTGTTGAAGCTGTTTCAGGCGATAAAAAAGTGGCAAGAGTTTTATGCAAGGGGTGTACTGATAAAACTACTAAGAAGTTTGAGTATGAAGGTGAAATGGATTGTAAAAATGCTCAGAATGTTCAAGGTGGAGATAAATTATGTGCTCAAGGTTGCCTAGGATATGGATCATGTGAAAGTGTGTGTCAGTTTGATGCGATACATGTTGTAAATGGTATAGCTGTTGTAGACAAAGAAAAATGTGCAGCTTGTGGTGAATGTATTGATGTATGTCCAAGAAATATTATAGAAATGGTTCCTTATAAAGCAAATGTTGTTGTCGATTGTAAAAACAATGAGTTTGGTAAAGCTGTTAAGGTTGAATGTGAAACTGGTTGTATTGGATGTAAAATTTGCGAAAAAAATTGTCCATTCGATGCAATTCATGTAGAAGGCAATATAGCAAAAATAGATTATGATAAATGTAGAGAATGCATGATTTGTGTTGCTAAATGTCCTACCGGAGCTATAACTGGAGATATATCTACTAGAAAACATGCTGTTATTCATGAGGATGATTGTGTGGGTTGTACTATTTGTGCAAAAAATTGTCCAGTAGATGCCATCGAAGGTGAACTTAAAGCTAAGCATAAAGTTGATCCAGATAAGTGCGTTGGATGTGGAGTATGTGAAGAAAAATGTCCTAAAAATGCTATTGAAATGGTGAAATAAATATAATATAAGAAATTTTAAAGAAATCTTGTTTTTTAAACAAGATTTCTTTTTTTATTATTGTAAAATAGGCTAAAAAATGTTAAAATTACTAGGAGCTATTAAATATTAGGAGTTGTTTATGAATAAAAGTAAGATGTTTTATTGGATACTCATAATTTTAGTTGGGAGTATTTTAGGAAGTATTATTGGTAGTGCATTGGACAATTATTTGCCTATACTAAATTATGGCAAGAGTATTGGTTTAGATCCAGCTACTTTGAATTTAGAGGTGTTTACTATAACATTTGGATTTAGGGCAAAACTTACAGTAGCGGGTATTATAGGAATGATACTAGCGATATTAATATTTAGAAAATTATAATAAGAATTAAATATGGGGGGAAAGATGGATAATAAAATTATGAATTTACCATTAGAGGATAGGCCGCGTGAAAAATTACTTATAAAGGGTGCTGATAATTTAACTAATTCAGAATTATTAGCTATTATTATTGGTACAGGTACAAAAGAAATTTCTGCAATTATGTTATCTCAAATGATTTTAAGTTATGATGATAGAGGGTTAGCAAATATTTTTGATGCAAATCTAGAATTTTTAAATTCATTTAAAGGAATAAGTGATGCAAAAGCAGCTAAGATATTAGCATGTGCAGAGATGAGTAAACGTATTAAAACTATAAATAATGTAGCTAAAAGATTAGATACACCTACAAAAGTTGCAGAATATGTGATGGAAGATATGAGATATTTAAAACAAGAGCATTTTAGAATAGCTAAGATTGATTCGAAGTCTAAAATTGTTGGCGTTTCAGAAATTTCAATTGGTTCTTTAGATGCAACATTAGTACATCCTAGGGAAGTGTTTTTTGATGCTATAAAAGCGAGATGTTCTTCCATAATTCTAATTCATAATCATCCAAGTGGAGAGGTAAAACCGAGTAGAGAAGATATAAATTTAACTACAAGATTACAACAAGCTGGTAAAATTATAGGCATAAAAGTAGTTGATCATATTATCATTGGGGATGGAGTTTACTTTAGTTTTTTAGAACACAATTATATGTAGAAGGAGACAAAAATGAGTTTATTTACAAGTAATATTGGTATTGATTTAGGAACAGCAAACACATTGATTTATTTAGAGGGAAAAGGCATTATAATAAATGAAGCATCAGTTGTTGCTATTGATGATAAAAATCAGGTTAAAGCTGTTGGAGCAGAAGCTAAACAGATGTTTGGAAAAACGCCTAAAAGCATTAAGGTTGTTTGGCCTTTAAAAGATGGGGTTATTGCTGACTTTGATGTCGCGAAAGTGATGATAAGGTATTTTGTTACTAAGGCTTTAAATTATAAAAAATTTGCAAGACCTAAAATAACTATTTGTGTGCCAGTAGGAGTAACTTCAATTGAGAAAAAAGCAGTTGATGAAGTAGCAAGAAATGCGGGCGCAAAAGTTGTTAAAATAATTGAAGAACCAATGGCAGCAGCTATAGGAGCAAATTTAAATGTAGAAAGTGCATGTGGAAACATGATAGTAGATATAGGTGGTGGAACAACTGAAATAGCTGTTATATCACTTGATGGAATTGTTGTTAGTGATTCACTAAGAATTGCAGGTAATGCATTAGATGCATCTATAAGGGATTATGCTAAGAGAAAGTATAAACTTGATATTGGATTATCAACTGCTGAGAGAGCAAAAATAAGTATAGGAAATGCATGTGCTGAATACTTTGAAAGTAACGCAGATGCAAAAACTGAAATTGATATTGTTGGTAGAGATATGGTTACAGGTTTACCAAGAAATTTAGTGCTAACATCTGATGAAATCAGAGGTGCAATGTCTGAAATAATTAACAATATAAGTTTTGGAATAAAGAGATGTTTGGAGAGAACTCCTGCAGAATTATCCGCGGATATTTATGCTAATGGTATATATTTGGCTGGCGGAGGAGCATTGATAAAAGGTTTAGATATTTTCTTAGCGCGCGAAACAGGACTTAATATTAATATAGCTGAGGAACCATTAAATTGTGTTGCACTTGGTTCGGGTAAAATTTGCGAAAAATTATAAACATTAATTGAAGGGTTATTATGAAATTTTTATTGGAAAATTATAAGAAACTTGTTTTTGTTTTAGTAGTTTTAGTATTGATTATTTTTATAGGTGTTTCTTCTTCTAGTTATGATATGAATGCTGCAGAAAATGGTACTGGTAATGTTGTATCAAAAATACAAGGTGTTTTTTTTAATATAGGAAAGACATTTAGTAATGCTTCATATTCTATAAGAAATGTATCAAAATTGAATGAGCGAAATGAATATTTAGAGAATAATTTATATGAGCTGATGGATGAAA
>Ga0193963_1000135_pt1 | contig 37340 bp, 29 predicted proteins | sample FB_6_MG_FD_140359 | JGI IMG/M metagenome (GOLD analysis project Ga0193963, IMG submission 140359) | Microbial mat bacterial communities from the Broadkill River, Lewes, Delaware, United States - FB_6_MG | ecosystem: Environmental > Aquatic > Freshwater > River > Microbial mats | place: USA...
CAAAGAAATTTCAGGAAATAAAACCCCTACAATTACCATTTCTACAAATAGTCAGTATGTAGATTTATGTGAGTATATTCAAAGAGAATTACAAAATATTGGATTAACAGTTAATATTGATGTAATGCCGCCATCTACTTTAAGGCAATCAAAAGCTAACGGGAAATTATCGATTTTTAGAGCAAGTTGGATAGCAGATTATCCAGATGCTGAAAACTATTTATCACTGTTTTATAGTAAGAACTTTGCCCCGAATGGGCCAAATTACATGCATTTTAGCGATGAACAGTTTGACAAATTGTATGAAGCTTCAATTAGAACAACAAAAAATGAGGTTCGATATAAACTCTATCAAAAAATGGATAGTTTACTTATGGCTAAGGCTCCTGTTGTACCATTATATTATGACCAAGTGGTTCGTTTTTCTCAAAAGAATATTTCTGGTCTAGGTATTAATCCTATTAATTTATTAAACTTAAAAAGAGTTCAAAAAGACTAATATTACTAAACTTTTTCTTTTAAAACTTTAATTTCATCACGAAGCTTTGCGGCGACAATAAAATCGAGTTCTTTGGCAGCAGCCTCCATTAATTTACGCTTTTCTCTAATTCTTTTCTCAATTTCAGGCTTGGTTAAATATTTAAGTTCTTCTTCAGCAGCCATATCAGCCATGGCTTCATATTGGTATGATGCTCCAGTATTTTGTGCTAGTGTATTTTCTATACTTTTTTTAATTTGAGTAGGAGTAATGTTGTTGGCCGTATTATATGCTATTTGTTTTTCTCTTCTTCTTGTGGTTTCATCAATAGTCAACTGCATACTTTTGGTAATTTTATCAGCATACATTATTGCTTTCCCTTCAACATTTCTAGCAGCTCTACCAATGGTTTGTGTTAATGACCTATGAGAACGTAAAAAGCCTTCTTTATCAGCATCTAAAATTGCAACAAGTGATACTTCTGGTAAATCCAAGCCCTCTCTTAATAGGTTTACTCCAATTAAAACATCAAATAAACCTTTTCTTAAATCGGCCATGATTTCAACACGCTCTAAAGTGTCAACATCTGAATGAATATATCTACATCTAATTTGAATTCTTCCCAAATATTTGGTTAGCTCTTCGGCCATTCTTTTTGTTAAGGTTGTTACTAAAGTTCGTTCATCTTTTTCAACCCTTACTTGTATTTCTTCAATTAAATCATCAATCTGATTGATGCTTGGACGAACTTCAATTTCTGGGTCTAACAATCCAGTAGGTCTAATAACCTGCTCCACAAATACTCCTTCTGTTTTTTCCAATTCATAATCCGCAGGTGTGGCACTAACAAACAGAACCTGATTTTGAATAGTCTCAAACTCTTCAAATTTTAATGGTCTGTTATCCATTGCAGCAGGTAATCTAAAACCAAACTCTACCAAATTTTCTTTACGAGATCTATCACCTCCATACATGGCATGTACTTGAGGAACGGTTACGTGACTTTCATCAATAACCATTAAATAATCATCCGGGAAATAATCTAATAAACAGAATGGTCTAGTTCCGGGAGCACGACCATCTAAATATCTGGAATAATTTTCAATACCACTACAATATCCTAATTCACGAATCATTTCTAAATCAAATTCAGTACGTTCTTTTAGGCGTTTAGCCTCAAGATGCTTCCCAATTTCTTTATAATAATCGTATTGTTTCATTAAGTCTTCCTGAATTGCATGAATAGCATTTTGTAGAACATCTGGCGAGGTAACAAATAAATTAGCAGGATAAATGTTTAAATGTTCAAATTTTTCAATTACCTGATTATTTGCAACATCAAAACTCTCCATTTCTTCAATTTCATCCCCAAAAAAATGAATTCTATAGGCATGTTCTCCGTAGGAAGGAAATATTGTTATTGTATCTCCTTTAACTTTGAAAGTACCACTGGTAACTTCAGTTTCAGTTCTGGAATATAAACTTGTTACTAATTGATGTAAGAATTTTGTTCTTGAAATTTCCTGATCAACTTCAATAGAAATAATATTCTTTTTAAATTCAACAGGGTTACCTATACCATAAATACAAGAAACTGAAGCAACTATTATAACATCTCTTCTTCCTGAAAGTAAGGCTGAAGAAGCGCTTATTCTTAATTTTTCTATCTCTTCATTAATAGATAAATCTTTTTCAATATATGTACCCGTAGTTGGTAAGTATGCTTCAGGCTGATAATAATCGTAATAAGAAACAAAATATTCAACCGAATTATTTGGGAAAAACTGTTTGAATTCTGAGTAAAGTTGAGCGGCTAAAGTTTTATTATGAGCTAAAACCAAAGTTGGCTTTTCAACTGTTTCAATTACATTAGCTACTGTAAATGTTTTTCCAGAACCAGTAACACCTAACAATGTTTGGTATTTTTCATCTGAATTTATTCCATCCACTAATTGTTTAATAGCTTGTGGTTGATCTCCGGTGGGTTTAAATTTTGATTCTAATTTGAATTGCATACTGCAAAAATAAACTAATTTCAACTGGTTTTAAATTTTACATTTTTTTTAACGAATCTTTAATTTATTTTTTAAAATTTTGTAATTCAAATTGTTTAAGTTATTGTTATGAAAAGCACATCTATTTATTTTAGTCTAGTTTTTGTTTTTTTAAGTTTTAATGTATTTTCTCAAGAATCATTTCCAAAATCATGGGAAGGAAATTATCAGGGAGAACTTCAAATTTATGGAGTGGATTCGGTGGCAATGAAATTGAAAATGAATTTGGATATTTTAAAAAAATCTGATTCTGTTTTTCAATGGAAGATTACTTATAATTTTAGAGGGAAGGAAGATGTTAGAGATTATGAGTTGTTAGTGGTGGATAAAAAAAGAGGGGTGTATAAAATTGATGAAAAGAATTCAATTGTTATAGATTCTTACTATAAAACCGATATTTTCACTAGCTTTTTCGAAGTTATGAACTCTTATATTATTTCAACATATACAAAGGAGAAAGATTCTATTCTATTTGAAATTATTTCAGGAGATGGTAAAAAACCGACAATTTCTGGAAAATCAACAATTGAAAATGAAGAAATTCCAGAGGTGAAATCATACCTAATAAATGGAAGGCAAAAGGCAATTTTAAAGAAAAGATCAAATTTACCTAATTAGGCTAAAATGCCCTTTTCTAATTCTAATATTTCCAATATTATCAATTAATTTCACAGAGAACCAATAATCTGTTGAAGGTAAGTTTCTGCCGTTCAGAGTACCATCCCATCCTTCACTATTAGGATTGATTTGAGTAATAAGTTTACCATACCTATCAAATATATAAATATCTGATGCTCCATAAAAATTTTCATTCACACCTAAAACTTTCCAAGTATCGTTGCTTCCATCATTATTAGGGGTGAAAAATTTAGGAAATCCTACTACGGAAACTCCTAATTCTGCAACTCCACAATCATTTTTATCTTGAATGAAAATAGTATAAATACCAGGAGAAAGATTATCAAAGTAAGGTTCATCTTGATAAAAGCCAATAAATTCATTTTCTTTTTGAATAGCGAATTCATAATCACCAATACCTAAATTTGTAGTATCAATAGTTATTGAATTATTATCAGAATCATCAATTACAGTAACATCTGATAGAAAAAGAGATGCTATACTTGAACCTTCAATAATAATTGTTCTCGGAAAAGAAGTACAACCTACTTTTGAGGTTGCTATTACTGTATATTCTCCCGCACTTGAAATAAAGGCTTCAGAGTTTGTGCTTACGGTATTTCCAGACTCGTTTTTCCATTCATAGGTGTAATCATCTAAAGCATTATATGTTTTAACCAAAATAGGAGGTAAATTTAGGCAATATATGGCAGTGTCATCTAGTTCGAATTCAGGTTTTGGATAGACTTTGAATTGTAATGTAGTTTCCGCAAGGCAAGTCGTATTAAGCTCGTTTTCAACTTTAATTGTGATAGTTTGTGACGTGGTTGAAAATGGGTTTGGTAAAGGACTTGGTAAAGAATTTCCTAGTTCATCAAAATAGGAGACAATCATACCTACTTGATCTTTAAGTACTATTTCTTCAATTAATGAAGTGTCAATATTTAAAATACCATCATCATCATCATCACATTCAAAAATATTGGGCACAGGATTAGCTACTGGTTTTGTGTCTACAATAAAGTCTAAAGTCGTTTCTGAATAGCAAGAACCGTCAGGATCAATTGAACTACTATCTGTAACTCTAATTGTAATAGTTTGAGTTTTTGTTGGAAATGGATTAGGTAAACTATTTCCTAAAGAATTTCCATTTTCATCGAAATAGGAAATAACCATTCCAGTTTGGCCATTTAAAACTGTAGAATGAACTAATGAAGTGTCAAAATTAAAAATACCATCAAAATCATCGTCACATTCTCGTTGGATACTAACTTCATTGGCAAATGGAACTTTTTCAACATTCAAAGTTATTCTAGGCCATATTCCAAGACAGTCATTGTCAAGCTGACTATCAATTCTAATATGAATAATTTGAGGACTATCATAGCCAATATTTCTATAATTTGAAGGATCTAAAATTGGATTAGTTTCAGAAAGTGCATCTGCTTCACTTCTATAATATTTAATTATTAATTGTTGTCCTGGAGCATTTAATTCTTTAATAACATCATCTGTTACGTCACTAAAATTGAAGGAAGTTACACCATCTCTTTCATTATTAAGACTGTCAACATAATCATCACATTCATAATATTCTCTTTGTAGAAATGTCGATGGAATCCCAGTAGTAGAAACCGTTAAATTTATTTCAGCCACACGATGACAACCATTAGAGTTTTCGATTCTACACCAAACAGTATTTGTTGTAACAGTAGCATTTATGTACGCCGTTGGAGTATTTATTAAATCTGAAGAAATATTATTGTCAGCTCCATTAAAAGATTTAAAATATGTGAAATTTTCAATAGTTGAGTTTGAAGATATTTTTGAATTTACTTCGGTTAAATTAAAAGTACTAAAGCCATCGGTATCATTATCACATTGTTTTAATGAAACAGCAGGTACAATTTTTGGTAACTCATAGACTTCTAAGGGGAAATTAGTTGTATTAGTACAATTGGAATTGAAATTATTTTCAATTTTAACATAAATGGTTTGCGTTGAAGCTGTATTTGAAAATTTTGTAGGATTAGTAATTTCACTTGCACTATTAAAACTGGAATTTGTATAGTACGAAATTGTGAAATCAGTTTCAGATTGTCCATTAAGTATCTCGGATTGTTTTTCTGTTAAATCAAAAATTTCGAAGCCGTCGATATCCGTTCCAATATTATTTGAATCACATTTACCTAAAACCGAGATGTTGGTTGGAGGATTTGGAGTTTCAAAAACATGCACATTAAAGCTTTTAGTTTCGTAACAATCAATATTATTCTTATTGTGGATTCTCGCAAATAGAAGATCATTGCTAAAAGCTGATAAATTTGTATATAATCCAGTTATGGAATTTGCTGTAATATTAGAATCTGCATCAGCTTGGTTAGAAAAGTAAGTAACTTCAAAATCAGTAGTACTTTGTCCATTTAATAATTCTGAATCTTTTAAATCTTTTAAATTAAAAGTAAGAAAACCATCTTGGTCGGTATCACATTCTTTTATTGATAAAGGATCTTTAGGATTTGGAGATTCATAAACCTTTATGCTGAATTCACCTTCCAACACACTTGTAATACCACATTTATCTTTTTGAGTAATTACTAATGAATAAGTTCCTGAATCAGATAATGAAAGATTTTTAAATGAAAGATTAGGATCAGTTGAATGGGGTATTGTACTACCATCTTTATACCAAATGGAAGAAACGGTATTACCAGATAAAACTTCCAGTTCAACATTAAAATCATTTCCAGAACATAAATCAACTGTCATATCATTTAAAACTTCGATAGTACCATTTTCAACATTAGTTATTTTAACTTGAGAAAAAATAGAAGCAATAAAAGGAGGTAGTCCTTGTGTAGAATTTCTACCATTTAAGTTAATTTCTTCATGTTTATAATTACAGTCTATGCCGTCGTTTTCTGGATTTTCAATAACACCTAAAAAAGGGATCCCTATATTATAAGTTTTAGAAAGTGTTCTATATATTTTTTGATCCGGACCTAATTGAAGAGCTCCTCTATATAAATTCCGAGTATCAATTATTTTTCTAGAAGAATTTATAGCAGAAAGTGAATTTGTACTTAAATCAAATTGATATAAGGAGGATAAATGTTTACTTGGATCATTGGCTTCTCCTGGATCATTACTATAAAAATCATTGGATGCATGTACATAGAGTTTTTCACTATTTGAAGAGAATTCAACCCCATAAGGTCTGTCCTGGGGAGCTATTAAATTCAGTTTTTTTTGATTGGTAACGTCACCAGTTGATTTATCAAAATCATATAAAAAAAAAGAACCCGCTGTTGAGCCTGTAGGACCAGAATTTCTCATATGTGCAATGGCTAATTTTGTGCCATCAGGTGATATTTTTAAATATCCACGTCTATCAGTTGCGTTATAGCCTACAATTGATTTTTTTGGTTTTGCAGCAACTCCAGTATTAGTAACTTTATAGGCGTAAAATTCATTTGCAATATAAGAAACAACCCAAAAAGTATTACATTCTTCACCTTTAATTGCTGCAACTTTTTCAGTCCAATCAGGAGCTCTTCCTTCAGTTAAATCAACTGGTCCTGAAATCACATCACCTAAACCTTTCTGTTTAGTCATGTCAATAGTATAGTAATTAAATCCCGGTTTACCTGGATCAACAGCTGAACCAACCGTAAAAATATAATAAATGCTTGTACTGCTAGGTTTAGGAATAATCATGGCCGATTGGGAACTAGATTCATCACCAGCCAAACCCATACCATTTGGCATTGGCACATGATTTTTATTCCAGATTGTTGTTCCATCCGAATAAAATAATAGTTCACCAGAACTTGTAGAAAATGAAGAACATCCTTCTATAGTATTTAAGTTTCCATTATTAATTGCAACAGCAGATCCACTATTAAAATCTAACCCTGCATTTTCACCAAAATACCAAATATTTGCTTCTCCTTGCGAGAAACTGGAAATTGTATATAAAAGTAAAAATACAGAGAATATATTTTTCATTTGAAGATGTTTTTTTAGTGTCCTTCAAATGTAATAATAAGAATTAAAAAAATCTTATAAATCTCTTTTTTTCAATAAAGCGTATGAAAAATAAATAAAAATGGCCGTCCAAGCACTTACAATTATTAAATCAATAACCTGTACAGAAAAATCTTTAGATAAATCTTCACCAACCTGTTTAGCAACCGTTTGAACCGCGCTTAATCGTGTAAAAGGTTCTTTTAGTAAGTTTGCCATTGCTTCAAGAGGCAAAAACTGCATAATTTCATCAACATAATCTCTTAATTTCCAATAAGACATACCTTTGATAAATCCTTCTATCATTGCCCACACAAGCATGGCACCAACTGCAAAAGCAGATCTTTTTACCAATATTCCTAAAAATAGCCCGAAAGAAAAGAATCCAATTAGTTTAATGAAAAATGCAAATAAATATTCTAAATCTGTTGTTACAATTGAAAACTCATTGAAGTCTGAGTAGGCATATCCTAGTGCTAATGAAACAATAAATACAAATAATGTTGAAACAAATGAAAGTAAAATTACCGTATAAAATTTTGACAATATGAATTCCTTTTTGCTTAGTCCATCTATCAAATTTTGTTTAAGAGTTTTATTACTGTATTCATTTGCCATCATTGAAACGATGACCAATAATAAAAAGAATTTAAAAATTGAAGCAATATAAGTGTTAAAGTGCCAAATGTATGGGAAATTAAAAATCCCCTGTTCAGCCAAGTGAAACTTTACAGGTCCAATGTCAAATTTTATAGCAGCAATTAATGCAATAGAAGTTAATAGAACAAAGTATATTAGAATTAAGATTCTACTTGCTCTGTTGTGCTTTAATTTATGAAGTTCTATATTTAATAATCTAAGCATTTGTAGAGTTGTTAGTTAATGTTAAGAATTGTTGTTCTAAACTAGGTTTACGTTTTACCAAATGATCTAAAACTAAACCATTTTTAAATACATAATTGTTAATTTCAGAAGCAGAAATAGGTTTGTTTAAAGTTGCAGTTATTTTATTTTCTTCATCAATTTTTGTTGAAGCTATTCCTTCGTAGCTAGAAAGTAATTCAATTAATTTTTCAGGATTTTTTTCAACTTTAAGTTCAAATAATCCATGAGAAGCTGTCATTTCATCAACTCTTCCTGAATACAATTTTATTCCTTCACGAATAACAACAACATGTGAACATACTTTTTCAACTTCATCAAGTAAATGTGAAGCTAATAATATAGTTGTGCCGTTTCCAGCAATATCTTTAATTATTTTTCTAATTTCATGAATTCCTTGAGGGTCCAAACCATTTGTTGGCTCATCTAAAATTAAAATTTCCGGGTCATTTAAAAGAGCTGAAGCAATTGCTAATCTTTGCTTCATTCCTAAAGAAAAAGTTTTGAATTTACTATTTCTTCTTTCAAATAAATTAACGGTTTTTAGCTTTTCATCAATCTTAGTAAACGGAATTCCTTTTATTTTACAAACCAATTTAAGGTTTTGTGACGCCGTCATATAAGGATAAAAATTTGGGCGTTCAATAATGGCTCCTACTTTTTTTAATGCTTGATGAGTAGATAAACTACCGTCAAACCAGCTAAAACTTCCCGATGTTTTATTAACTACATTTAAAATAATTCCTAGTGTGGTTGATTTTCCACTTCCATTTGGTCCAAGTATTCCATAAACATTTCCTTTTTTAATGTCAAAAGATAAATTATTAACGGCATGGATGTTTCCAAATTTTTTATTTAAATCTCGAATTGATATGATTGTTTCCAATATTTTTTGGTTTAGTATAAAAATAAGACGATATTTATGTAATATTGTTACAGCATTATATTAATTTTGATGCGAATTATAGATATTTATGGAGGAAGAGAAATTAATTTCAAAGAAAAAACCGGCATACCCAATTAATGAGGAGTTATATAAGTATTTAACAGAATATAACAGAAACATAAAAATTCCAATTTTTTATGATGATTTGCTTCGTTTTGCAGGAGCTATTGAAGTTTATGACAAAAATGGCGAAGATACCTTATGGATTAGAGTATACTATGCTGAACATGAGCGTGAAGAGATAGATTATAGTTTGAAAAAAATGTACATGATTCTTCATGGTGATGGAACTGAAGATTCTTTACCTTTTTTAACTGTTGATGCAATTGACTATTGTACGTTTGGAAATTCAAAACCTTTTAGAGTTAAGGTTAGAAATATTTTAAATGATAACCACACCTATTTGTACATAAAAAAAGCGGATGCTTCTCGTGTTTATGGATTGGAATTAGAACATATTTTATCTCCAAATAATATCAATTTTTTAGTTTATAAAGATACCTTAATAGAAGAACATGTTTTAGGAATTCCTGGAGATCAGTTTTTAATTGAAAATTTAGATTCTGTTTCAACGAGAGGGAAAAAGAGATTATCTAAAGAGTTTGTGAAATTTAATGAACGTTGTATGATTCGTATGCTGGGAGATATGAGATCTTATAACTATGTTATTGTGGCATCTTATGATTTTGATCAGGTAGAATATCGGATGAGAGCAATGGATTTTGATCAGCAAAGTTTTGAAGGGAACTTAAAAGTTTATTTTCCTCAGTATTTTAAAGAGAATTTTCCTTTTGTAAAAATGGTATCTGACAATCTTCAAGAAGAATCAATTGAACAGTATAAAAAAGAGGAACGTTCAGCAATTGCGCGTAGATTAAGAGGATCTCAAGATAGAGTGAATGCAATAGTTAAATGTATGTCTAATGATGCAATTTCAACTCCAGAAAAAGTTCATGAACTAAAAATGGGATTGCAAAAATATACATTAGATAAAAACTTTAAGTCTTGTCAAAATATGGGTGATATTTTAAAAGTAGCCTTTGCTTTTGTGACAAGAAATTACGAAAATGTAAATACTTATATTATTAGGTAAGTAATGATTTTACTTTGAAATATAGATTTAGACAATTAAAATTTGTCTAAATCTATATCATCAATATTTTCAAACCCCATATCATCTTCATTGTATGGGTCAAATTCATCCTCAATATTATCAGATATAAATTCTTTTTCAGGAGCCTGTTCAGGAGCATCTCCAAAAGCAAATGAAATAGGCGAAGTACATGAAGCTTTTTCTTCATTAACCTCAAGAACTTCAACAAAAAATGTCCACATATTAAAAAAGTCGTAAACATAAATTAGTTTGTCTCCAACATTTGGAATGGTTTCAGAAATAATACAAGTTTTCATACTTAATTCTTCACCATTTTCAGACATATCAAATAAAGGTATTTCCTCTCCTTGATTCCAGTCGTTGTCAGTTCTATAAAAAGAAGCCATTTCTTGTCCGTTGAACCCCATTGATTTAGCAATTAAAAAGTGTAGTTGTTCCAAATTACTTGAATTAGCAACATTTATATCTCTAATTACATCATTTTCTACATCTAAAATAATTCTAACTTTATATGCCATTTTTTTTCTTGTAGTATTATTTTGCAAAGGTACTATTTAAAGTTTTAATTCTTATTTTTACGCTCTAACAATTTTTTATGAATCAAAAAGAAGAAACTTTAAATAGTTTAAATAAAATGTGTGAAAACACGTTAAACGAAACTTTAAATATTAAGTATACTGATTGCGGAGAAGATTTTTTGGTAGCGACCATGCCTGTTAATTCTAAAGTACATCAACCAGATGGAATTTTAAATGGAGGAGCAACAATGGCACTTGGTGAAAGTGTTGGATCTCCGGCATCTATGCTTGCAATAGATTTAGATAAATATAGCGTAAGAGGAATAGAATTTTCAGCAAATCATTTACGTAGTGTTAAAAGTGGTATTGTAACTGCTACGGCGCGTATTATACATAAGGGAAAAACAATTCACTTGGTAGAAATAAAGGTTGAAGATGAAAGAGGTAGAACCATTTCATTATGTAAGCTTACTAACTATATTTTGAAAAAGTAAATTTTTATGTTGAAAAGGCTAAAAAAGATATTAAAAATTGTTCTTATTTTTATAATTGTGCTCTTTGGGGCATTAATTATCTTATTTTATAAATTTTCAACACCAAAAACTGATGCGGACATTGAAAAACAGTTTTCAAAAAGTGAGAGTTCGGTTTTTATAAAAAATAGAAGTTATAAAAATTTTAATTACAGAGTTTTAGAAGCTCAAAAAGAAATAGACACTCTATTACCTACAATTGTTTTTATTCATGGATCAATTGGATCGGCTTTAGATTTTAAACGATTTATTGTTGATGAAGAATTAAATAAAAAGGCAAATTTAATTACTTATGATAGGGTAGGCTATGGTGTTAAACAAACTGGAAATGTACAAGAGTCTATTAAATTTGAAACGGAGTTATTAGAAGATCTTATTGGTGAAATTGATTTCTCAAATGTAATTTTAGTGGGATATTCTTATGGAGGTCCCATAGCATTGGCTTCAAAAAATAATTTTAAGAAAAAAGTTTTATTGGCTCCTGCAGTGTATTCAAAGTATGAGAAAATGCCATGGGGATTGAATTTATATAAATGGAAGGCAACAAGATGGTTAATGCCTAATATTTGGAAAGCTGCTTCAAAGGAAAAACTTTCTCACAAAAAAGATTTACAAAATTTTGAAGAGGATTGGAATACGGGAAAATCAAAAGTATTGAGTATTCATGGTGATAAAGATTGGATAGTTCCTTTAGAAAATTCAATTCATTTAAAAGAAAACCTTTCGCCAGAACAGTTTGAATTAGTAACTTTGAAAGGAGCTGGACATGGTTTTGTTTGGTCACATTTTACAGATATAAGAAATATATTACTTCAACAATTAAACTAAGTATCATTGCATAAAGAATTTGTAGATTTTTTTGATGAAATTAAAAGATCATTTAGCCTAGGGTTACCATTTACTATTTGTAGACAGCCTATGGAAAAGAAGCTTGTTTGTTATATTCAAAAAACAAAACAGATATATGAATTAAATTCGTTTAATGAGAAAGGTTTTGTGTTTGCACCTTTTCATAAAATTGAAAAAAAAGTTTTTTTTCCTCTTCAAGAATGTACAGTTTATTCTACAAGTATTATTAATGAAGATTTTTTAAATATTGAAAAAACTTCAGGTAAAACAGTTACCATTGATAATTTAGAAGATTCTAAAAATAGCCATATTGATCTGGTTGAAAAGGGTATTAAATTTATTAAAGAAGGACATGTTAAGAAAGTTGTTTTATCAAGACGTGAAAGCCTTAAAACGGAATCATTAGATATTCTTGATACTTATAAAACTTTGCTGAAAAATTATGAAAATGCCTTGGTTTATATTTGGTTTCACCCCACAATAGGTTTATGGATGGGAGCGACACCAGAAAGATTAATAACTGTTGAAAATAACAAATTTAAAACAATGGCTCTTGCTGGTACGCAAAGTTTTAATGAAGTTATTGATGTTGAATGGAAGTCAAAAGAGCTAAAAGAGCAACAATTTGTTACAGACTATATTTTAAATAATATTGAAAATTATATTGGGAATATTCAATGTGATGGACCCTATACTGTGAAGGCGGGTAAATTATTACATTTGCGAACAGACATTTCTGGAGAATTAAAATCAGAAGATTCATTAGAGAAACTTATAAAATCTTTACATCCTACTCCGGCTGTATGTGGTTTACCTAAAGAAATTTCTGCTAATTTCATTGTAAAAAATGAAAACTATAAAAGAACTTATTATTCTGGGTATTTAGGCGAATTGAATGTGAAGGATAAAACAAATTTATTTGTGAATTTGCGTTGTATGGAAATTGATAAATCCATGGTTTCAATTTTTGTGGGTGGAGGTATTACTATTGATAGTAATCCTTTAAGTGAATGGGAAGAAACGGTTTCAAAATCTAACATTATGAAAAAGGTGTTATAATTATCATTTTATAGCTTTATTAGCTCGATTAAATCTTATCAAGTTTCAATTATTTCTAAATTTACTTTCATTAACTTTGCAAATTAATTTTACAATGTAAATGCAACAATTCCCAAAAAATAAATTAGCTCAGCAGGTTGTTAAAAGCTGTGAGAAATTTAAATTAAATACAGTTGTAATCTCTCCAGGTTCAAGAAATGCACCACTAATAATAGGTTTTAATTCTTCTACAGAGATTAAAACATATTCAATTGTAGACGAGAGATGTGCAGCGTTTTTTGCATTGGGAATAGCACAGCAAACAAGAAAACCAGTAGCGTTATTATGTACTTCAGGTTCTGCATTATTGAATTATTACCCTGCAATTGCTGAAGCATATTATAGTAATATTCCTTTAGTAATAATTTCTGCTGACAGACCAAAACATTTAATTGATATTGGGGATGGTCAAACAATTAGACAGGAAAATGTATTTAATAACCACATTTTATTTAATGCTAATTTAGGAGTAGATACTGATGTTACTTTAATTAATAAGGCCATTGAGTCTGCTATTGATAATAATGGACCTGTACATATAAACGTGCCTTTTGATGAGCCTTTATATGAAAAGGAGTTAGTGGATTTTGAAAAAAATGAAGTAATTGAAGAACCTAAAGATAGTTTAATTGATGAAGTACCGTTAGATGTTGAAGAACTTCAAAAGTACGCTGATATTTGGAATAGTTCTTCAAAAAAAATTGTTATAGTTGGTGAACATTTTCCTGATGATTTATTACAAATTCAGTTAGAGCATTTAGTCAAAGATCCATCAGTATTAGTATTGATTGAGAATACAGCTAATGTTTCACATGCAAAATTTATTAATAGTATTGATAAACTAATTTTTCCATTGGAAGATAATGAACTGGAAAGATTTCAACCTGAAATATTATTGAGTTTAGGAGGTTTAATAGTTTCAAAAAAAATAAAGCAACATTTACGTAAGTATAAGCCTAAACATCATTGGCATATTGATAAAAAAAGGGCGTTTGACACCTTTCTATGTTTAGAAAATCATTTTAAAATATCTCCTCAATTATTTTTTAGTCAGTTTTTCTTTTTAACAAAAGAAACTGAAAGTGATTATCAAAAAAAATGGTTAGCAAAAAAAGAATTTCGCTTAGAAAGACATGATGAGTATGTAAGAAATTGTGAATTTTCAGATTTGAAAATATTTAACAAAATATTAGCCTCAATTCCCAATAATTCTCAGTTGCAATTAAGCAATAGTTCTGTAATTCGTTATTCTCAATTATTTGATATTAATAAAAGTGTAAACGTTTTTTGTAATAGAGGTACAAGTGGAATTGATGGAAGCACAAGTACAGCAATAGGTGCGGCTTTGGCGGTTGATCAACGAACAACGTTTATTACTGGAGATATTAGCTTTTTTTATGACAGTAATGCTTTATGGAATAATTATATCCCTAAAAACTTTAGAATTATTGTCGTAAATAATGGTGGAGGTGGTATCTTTAGGTTTATACCAGGACCAAGTGAATCTAATTCGTTAAACTATTTTGAAGCACCTCATAAATTAAATTCAAAGCATTTATGTGAAATGTATGGCTTTGAATATGATGCTGTTTTAAATGAAAAGGATTTAAGTTTAAAATTAAATAGTTTTTATATTGATTCGGATACTCCGAAATTAATGGAAATATTTACACCAAAGGAAGAGAACGATAAAATATTAAAAGCATATTTCAACAATTTAAAAGAATAAATAATGGATTTAAAAGTAGGAGATAAGGTAGATTTAATAGTTGTACGAAATACAGGTATGGGTTTTACAGTTTTAGTAAATGAAGAATACGAAGGGTTATTGTATAAAAACGAATTATACCAAAAAATAGAAGAAGGCCAAAAGTTAGTTGGTTATGTTAAAAAAGTGAGAGAGGATGAAAAGCTTGATATTAGTTTACAAGCCGTAGGTTTTAAACAAACTATTGTTAAAAATGAAATTATTATTCTTAAAGCTTTAAAAGAGAATAAAGGTTTTTTAGGTTTACATGATAAAAGTGCACCAGAAGATATAAAATATCAGTTAGGAATGAGTAAAAAATCATTTAAGAGTGCAGTTGGTGGTTTGTTTAGACAAAAACTTATTACAATCTCTGAAGAAGGTATTACGTTAGTTAATCATGATGAAGCATAAAAAAAAGAGCGATTTTAATTAAAATCGCTCTTTTTTTTTTTGAGATGATTATATGTCAAATGTTGATTTTACTTCATCTGTCAAACCATCTTTATGAACCATAATTGAAATGGTTTTAAGTTTAAAAAATGCTTTGCTTAGGTAAACATAACCTCCATTACCAATTCTATCACCAGTACTTCCCCAAGAATTTTTCACTTTATAATATTCGTTATCGTTTTGATCTTTTACAATTCCAACAATATGCATTAGGTGATCATCTGTAGTATTATAATTTTCAAATTCCTGTTGTCTATATTCAGGTGTAATAGTAGATTCTTCAACAATATAAGTCAATGCTTTACTATTATTTTCAATATTTTTTGGAATTACAGCAACACCATATTTTGCAGAAAAGGTTTTTTCAGAAACATCACAATCAAAGGCTAAAGTATATCCTTTTTTTAATGCATTATCAGCTTGTTTTACTAATTGATCAAGTGAAATATTGTAAAAAGTTCCGTTGGAAAAATTATCAGGGATATTTAATACGAATTTTGAATTATAAGGTTGGTGCGTAAAAGAAGTTAATGTAATATAATCGTTAGTATTCACTTTTGTCATTTTTAAAAACGACTCTGGATTGTAATAAACACCATTGTACATAAAATTATTATTTACTTTCCCTAGATGATTGTCCAATATTGAATCCACAGCAATTCTCCAGTTTGGGACTGCAGATTTTTTGTCATTTTTAATATATTCATCCAATACTTTTTTAAGTTCAGGAATTATTTTTGAATGGTTGTGATTTGTTGAGTTATTCAATAACCCAGAATATGCACTTTCAGGTACAAGGCCATTTGTAGCTACAGAATTCATTACATCATGTGCCAAACCACCTTCACTAAATTGAATTTTACCTTGCCTCATTACATAATTCCAGGCTTTTTTTGGATAAGTATGTCGAACGTTATACATTTCAGAAATATCAATTAATTCACCCGTATTTCTATATATTTCTGATTCTAAAAACGAAGAAGCTGAGAAACTCCAGCAGGTTCCTGTATTTCCCTGGCTTTTTACTGCAGAAGCTTCTATGTCAACAACTGTAGTAAAACTATATTTTTGATCATTTGGAATTTGGGTTTTTACAAATGTATCTTTTTGTGCGTAAAATGAAGTTGTAATTGCAAATATTGCAATAGTTATTAAAATTTTTTTCATTGTTTTATAATTAATTTTCAATATAGGTTCCTTCTCTTTTATTCAATACTCTTTCAATGTTTTCATAAAAACCGTCGGCGTTAGGATCGTCTTCAGGTAATTTCATATAACCATTTTTATAAAATTTTAAGGCAAGTTTATATTTTTTTCCAGTTTCATAATATCTTCCTATATAATAATCGCCTAAAGGAGAATCTTTGTAAAGTTTGTTTATCATTTCTCCAAAACTTTTTAAATAATCTCCATTTTCTTTGTCTAAGATAATAGATTCAACTGCAAAAATATCACGTTCTCTAATTTTTAAATTACTTCCAAATAAGTATTCAATTTCAACATATTTATTTTCTAAATAGGCAATGGCATCAGCAGGAGATAAATGTCTGATATTACGGTCAAATTCATCTTTAGAAATAGCCGAATAAAGCTCAAAAATAAATCCTAATGCATTTGGAATTGCTTGTCCAATGGAGGCAATTTTTGGTCCGTCTTCAAATGAATTATATTTGAATTTAAATTTTGAATTCTTCGCATTACTCAATAAATCACTTGTTTCCCAAATCAATTTTTTTGATTTTTCCGAATTGTGTTTTGAATTTCCTAAATAATAGTAAATATTTTCATCAGATAAAGTTTGAATTTTATTATTAAGTAGCGTGGGCATATCCATTGCGTAATATGGATTTATATTGATGTAAGCATTAAATCCTGGGTATTCTTCAATTAAAAAATAATTTATGAAATTAGCTGTTAAGGTATTTCCAACTATTGTTTTAAAAGGTGAAACCCTGTAATTATCTTCAAAATATTCAAATAATTCACTTCTTATAAACCTATAGAAAGCCTCACCCTCAGCAGTTGGAAAACTATTTTCTTTGTTGTAAGAACAGTCTTCATATCTCTCGTCATATTGATTTTGATTAATACCTACAATAATTTGTTCGGGAGCTTTATCTTTAGTTGCGAAAAGAATCGCGTTTCCAGTATAAACATCAAATAAATATTCCGAATCTAAGACTATAGTTAATGGGTAAACTTTAGTTGAATCTAAATAATAACTAGGTGGAATGTATATCTTTAATTCGCGATCATTTTCCAATTCATCTGAATTGAAAGTTTTGTATTTAATATTTTGAGAAAAACTACTAAAAGTCAATAGTAGAGTTATTATAATTAAAAGCAGTTTTTTCATATTAAAATTTTTAGTTATTTATTATTTTATTTAAAAACCAAAACCTAGGCCAAAGTTTATATATGCTCCATCTTTTGAGTCGAAAACAGATAAGTTTAAATTTATCATATCGGCTCCAACAAGCCAAAAACCTGCCCCGAAAGAGGTTTTCCAATCATCAGATTTTTCATTGTCAAGCCAAACTCTACCATAATCAAAACCACCTAAAAGTCCAATTTGAAGCGGTACTAACTCAGTTTTCACCTTTCTTAAATTAAATCGAATATCTGTATTTTGATAATAAGATTTATTTCCTGTAAATCGTTGATTTCTGTATCCACGCAATCCATCAATTCCACCAATACTTGCCGAATTATAGAACTCAGTATTATCACCAATTATTATATTTCCTTTAAATTTTGTTGCAAGCACAATACTACCAGAAGATGAAATTTTATGGTTAAAACTAATAGCAGGAGTTATATACATATGATTTTCATCTGAACTTCTAATATTTGACATCCACCCGGAGTCTAAGGAAACAGACATTCCTGTGGTTGGTAATGCTTTGTTATCATAGTTTTCATATGCGTAAGAAATCCTTGCACCAGCAAATGTTTTTCTTTGATCTAATCCAGTATAAAAGGTGTTTATGAATCTGTCTTTGGTTGGCTCAACTTCAATACTGTTAATTATTGCTCCAATTTTAAATTGTGCTCCCATTCTACCTTGCCATTTCAATGATGGAAAAGCGGCATAAGTACTAAGTCTTACTCTATGATAATCATCTCCATAATTGTCTTCATAATTAATAGATTCATTACCAAAACCGAAGTAATTTACTGTGTAATTTGGACTCGTATATTCTGTTTCTAATAAGAAATTCCATTTATTAAAAATATTGGCAAACTCAGCTTTATATCTGATATCATAACCATTATTCGCATAGAAATAAGCAGCATGAAGAGTGTGCTGTTGAGAAAATGGATTTCTTTCAAAACCATAAATAGTAAAAATATTATTTATACCAATTTTGAAACCATCATCAGGATTTGAACCTATTAAAGGAATTAATTGATTTTGACTATATTTTAATTTTTTGTAATTGTAAGAGTTAGCTTCGTAATCATTATATAAGTTCAACTTTCCATTGTTTGTTTGAAAAGTATTCTTTTTAGTTTTATAATCATATATAGAAACTCTTTTGCCATTTTCAATTATATATTCATCATTGTTTTGACCACCTATAAGTCTTATTGGGATTAATTTATTTTTTACACCTGCAACCTTAAAAACATCTTTATCATCTAATCCATAAACCCAAATTTCTTTTGTGTCAGATTTGGAATATACTTTTTCAAAAAATAGAGAACCTTTTTTATTCTTTTTAATATTATAAGCTTTAATAGAGGTTTTGCCATTTTCTAATCGTTCAATATCAAACCAATTATCTTTATCATTTCCTTTGACTACAGCGTATTTTGCAAAGTGTTTGTGGTAAGTTTTTGTAATTTCAACTAAGTTTTTAAGTCTGCCTTTTAGCTTTTTTTTAATTTCAGAAATGGTTTTATCGTTCACTTCTTTTGGCATTTGATTGAAAGCTGCATTAATTACTTCATCGGTAATATTTTCTTGAATAAAATGAGCTTGATCTATCCAGTTTTTTATTGTTGCCTCATTTATCAAAGCTATATCTAAAGGATAAGGTTCCAAATTAAACCATTTTACATTTCTCATTTCATCGTCGTATACCTGCATTAATTTTAATGCTGGAATTGCACGAGTTATAAACCCTAAAATGAAACCATCATATTTAGAAAAAGCCTGATCTCTATCTCTAGGGACTGGTCTGTAAATTTTTTTATTTCCTTTTTTAAACTCTGCCCATCTCCATTGGTCTTCGTGCCTGTCCCAATCTCCAATAAGCATATCAAAAAGCCTAGCTCTTATATATGAGTTTTCATCAACTTCAATATTGTCAGATTTTCTAAGCTTTTTTAATAAATCAATTGTACTAATTAACTTATTTGAATAACCAAAACTTTTAACATCACCATGTCCTGAAGTAGCGCGTTCTTCAATCATATATAGTTCATCACCAAAATCTTCATTGAAATGTTTTAATGCATTTTGTTTTGGAATGTAATATAATGTAGGGTTGGTATGATAAATATCTACAGCATCCGCTAATTTTCCTATTGTGAAAGGAGCGTAGGGGTGTGCTGTGGTATAAATGTCTAGTAATAGACTCTCTGTATAGGTATTGTCAAATTGTCCTTCAATATATTGATCTTTAAAAGCGACAGCTTGTAAATATTGTGTGGCACTTTTACGCAAGGCCCTCATGACAAATTCTTTTCCATTTGAATCAATTAATCGTAAAGAACGTGATTGATTTCCTCCACCTTTTCTAATTGGGGTTAAGCCCCCAAATAATGTGTCAATATTTACTGTAGGAGCAGTAACTTTTGTACCATAATATTTGCGATAATGTTTTCCCCATAAACCTTTAAATAACCTACCTTTTGAAACTTCATTTTCTGAATATATAGATGCTTTTACTGTTTTTGGATTGTTGTCACTAAAGTGATATTTTTTATTAATTTTTGTTGGTTTATGAACTTGAGTTTTAAAAAGTAAATTCTTTTTTCCATTTAATTCGTTGAAATAATAAACCCAAGATGCTCCGTTTTTAAATACGACTAATTTTGCGTAACCTAATCCACCATATGAGAATTTACTACCATTGATTAATCTTGATGGAGACGTTTTTGATCCCGATCCACTTACTATTTGAGGCTTGTTTTCTTTTACTATGTACTGTAAATTATGCTCATGACCAGAAACAAAAATTACTTTTTCAGATTTTTGAGAAAGAGTAACTATTCTTTTTTTCAATTCCTGATAAAATGGATTCATCATATCCTGAGGGGATATTCCACTTGTCTTTCTAATTAAATTAGCTAAAGTTCCTAAAACTGGTAAAGGAAATTTATTATTTGCAGGATAAAACTGTTGTTTAAATGAATATTGTCCGCCATGAGATCCATTGCTAAACATTGGGTGATGAAGTGCAATTATAGTAGTTTTTGTTTCATTCTTTTTAATTAGACTTTCAAATTCCTCAAAAAAGTGATGTCTGGATTTTATGTCACAATTATCGTTCATTGTTGGGTTGTCATCCCAGTTTTCTAAATACCATTGCGTATCAACAATAATTAAAACAACCTCTTCAGAAATATTTATTTTTTTTAATGGACATCCATCTTGAGGTAAAAAAGCATTTTTATCATTTAATTTCTTTTTAATATAATTCTCCTCTCTTTTTAACCCTTTTATTCCATTATTGTAATAGTCGTGATTTCCTGGAATAAAGATAGGTTGGCCTTTAAAAGTTTTAACCAAATCAATTTGTGCATTTAATCGATGCTCTGATAGTTTTCTTTTCGGATGATCCTTTTTTGGTAATCCTTTTTCATATAGGTTGTCTCCTAAAAATAAGACAGTTGAATTTTTAGAAGCAGTTAATAATTCTTTTTTTAGCAATCTAAAATGTTTTAAATCTTTTCCAAGCTTAGCATTACCAGCATCACCTATTAAATAAAAGGTATGATCTATTTCATAATTAGATTCTGAGTTTTCAAAAGTAGCATCGTTTATAAATTTTTCAGTTTGAATGTTGTAAGAAGCACAACCACTGTATAAAAAGCTGAAAAAGAATGATAAAAGAATGTAGCTAAAAAATCTACTCATTATTTATTTGTTTAAGTTATAAAGGGTTAAAAGTACGTAAAATTATGTACTTTTGATTTCACTTTAATTTTTAGATATGTTAGAAAATGAAATTTTGAAGGAAGCAAAAAGTTATGTTTTTAACCTGTTAAAAAGTTCTCTTCCTTCACAAGTTGTTTACCATAATTTTGAACATACCTTGCAGGTTGTGGAAGCCGCAGATGAAATAGCACTTGCCGAAAAAATAAAAAAAAGTGATATGGAATTATTGTTGCTAGCGGCATGGTTTCATGATACGGGGTTTATTAATGGATACGAAAATCATGAAGAAAAGAGTAAGCTAATAGCCAAAGAATTTTTAAATAAAAAAGGATATCCAGAAGATAAAATAGCTGCTATTTGCAATATAATAGGAGCTACTAAAGTGCCACAAAAACCCTCAAATAAATTGGAGGAGATTATATGTGATGCCGATTTATATCATTTAGGAGCAGAAGATTTTAAAGAAAAATCTAATTTGTTACGAAGTGAGTTTGAAATATTATGTGGTAAAGAACTAACGACTATTGAGTGGTATAATGAAAATGATAAATTTCTTTCAGGACACAAATATTTTACAGATTACGCATACAATAAGTTAACGGCTCAGAAATCTGCGAATTGGATAAAAGTTCAAAAGGATAGAAAAAAGGCTATTGCAAAAAATGAAGAAATACTTCAGAAAAATAAGCTGAAAAAAGCCGAACTTAAACGAAAAAAAGCCAAGGATGAACGACCTGAAAGAGGGATTGAAACTATGTACAGGGTAACCTTAAAAAATCACATAAAATTAAGTGATATTGCCGATACAAAAGCAAATATTTTACTGTCAGTTAGTGCTATTATTTTATCTATTGCGTTATCTAATTTATTTCCGAAATTAGATAAGCCTGATAATTCATATTTAATATATCCAACCTTATTTTTCTTATTTATTACCGTATTAACTATGGTTTATTCCATTTTATCCACGCGTCCAAAGGTAACTTCAGGAAAATTCACCCAAGAAGATGTTGAAAATAAAAAAGTTAATTTATTGTTTTTTGGAAATTTTCATAAAATGAAATTAGAAGATTTTCAGCAAGGAATGAGTGAACTTATGGCCGATAGAGATTATTTGTATAAAACCTTAATGAAGGATTTGTACTTTTTAGGAATAGTTCTAGAAAAAAAATACAGGTTGTTAAGAATTGCCTACACTATTTTTATGGTAGGAATAATTATTTCTGTTATAGCTTTTGTTATTACCTTTGAAATGATGCAAAATGCCGGTTATGAATTTTAAAAGATATTAATTCAACGTATCGTTATTAACAACATCCATTATTACATCTAATGTGATGTTTTTGTCAGGTAAATTTTCATAGTTAACACCAACTCTTAAGGCTTTTAAACCTGAGATTCCTTGTAGATCTTCCAAGTCTAAATTTTCAACGGTTTCATTTAAACACTTATTTGATTGCAAGTATTTAATATATTTCATGTATTCAGAGGCATCTTTATTTTGGCTGTAAACAATAGAGATTTTGCCAGGTTGAGTTAATCTTTCAGTCGTATTTTTTATATGAATTTTATCAATACGTTTTTTAATTATTTCATATCTAATGTTGTAAGCTCCATCAACATCAAAACGTTTTTCATCCATTCTAAATTTTATAGAAAGAGGTGTATTATGAACTAATATTAGAGAAGTTATTTCCAAAGGATGCTCTAATTTGTTTTTTAAATTAAAAGCAATGTTTTCAACCTCACACATTAACTGTAATTGCCATAACCTAAGATTATTCAAGTACATCTCGTTATAAGTGTTATTTTTAACTAAAGATTGCCCAATATACATGTTGTAATCTATACCATCTGTTTTGTAGCGTTCAAAATAATGTGGAAACATATTTTGAGCTTCAATTTGTTTGGTGTCAATAAACTTAGCTAATTCTTCATTTAATGTGTTTACACTTTCTTCATATTTCTTTCGTTTATCATAAACTACATGAAGTTCAGAATCAATATAACTCATATATTGAGCTATATCTTCTTTTAGTTCTGAATCTAGAGCTTTTAAATGGTTGAAAACTGGATAAATATCTTTTTTCAAAAAGTCGGTTAAACCAACTTCATCACCAGAATTTAATCCATTCTTAATATTATGTAAACACTCATCAATTCTGTACAATAAATCATTGTAAATTGGTAAGTTATATAATTTATAAGCTTTTCTAATTACGTCAGAAGCTAAATTTAATTGTTTTACTAAATCTGCCTGAATAGCTGAATTTCTTGCTACAGATGAACCCTTAATATCACTTTGTCCATATAAGGGTATGACATTTTCAAAAATGATATCTTTTAAATTGATATTAGACTTATTTGAAACCTGAGATTGAAATAAATATTCTTCAGCACGATCATAAAATTTCCATTTTACCGTAGGATGAAGAGAGGTATAATTTTCTTGGATTACAGATTCAAGTTTGTTTTCAAACTCTTCCATATATCGTTTAACAGCTACCTTAAATACAGGAATAACATCTTTAAGTTTATAGGCGTTAATAGAGTTTAATTCATATGTATTAGTAGATACTAATTCTAAAACTCCTAAAGAATCTTCATTCAGTTTAAGAGGAACTAAAATAATACTTTTAATATTTTGACTTTTTAATACATTGTAAAAACCATTATAGTTAGTGTTTTTACCATATTCTTCAATATCAGAAATAGCAACTAATTCATGTTTTTTAAAAACCTTATCTATAATCCCATCACAGAAAAAACCATTGCATTCTTTTGAAGTGCAGTCGGCTAATTGGATAAAACTTTTTTCGTCTTTGTAATTTTTAAATTGAACACCATTATCATTTGAGTGGTAGGTTGCGAATCCCAATTTTAGAGTAGTAGATCCAAATAAATTTGAAATGCTTTGTTCTAATCCTTCAAACCCATCTTGATCTTTTCGAATTAAATTTTCTTTAAGGTTTGTTATAGCTTGATCTGCAGTAACATCAAACAAATTCATAATCCCAAACCCTTTGAACTCGTAACTGTTTGGAGGAAATTTTTCTTTCCAAATATCAATATTATTAAAGTTGTCAAGAAGTACTTTAACATCTTCATCAGTAATTGGAATTGTGTTTTTTAGAGGTTTAACAGTGAAGAAATCTCCATTAAATAAGGTTCTGTAATGTTTAGTTAAACCCGTATTTATATCGGGAATATCAAAATAAAAAGGTCTTCTAAAATCAATTTTAACATTATAACAATAAGCTAAAATAAAAGTACAAGCTAAAATATAAATGTTGGACTCATCAAAATTTCGAAGTTTAAATTTATAATTTTCTCCGGCATTGTCTAAAATTTGCTGAAATCGTTTTGACAATTTAAACGTTGTAAACTCAAAAGGAATACTAGCTGCTTTTATTTCATTTGATTGTAATAAATCAGGAAATAAAACATCAAGTACCTTGTTAATTTCCTTGTGGTATTTGTTTAAATTGTTGAAATCTTCAAATCCATCTCTTAAAATGGTAAGATCTTGGTATTCATCTAATAATTTTGAAGCTGAAGGTTGCAAATAATTTCCATCATCCTCACCAATTTTTTCAAGGTGCTGAAATACAGGTTCAAAACTAATTTTAAGCTTTAAAGGCAGATCTGTACTTTTTTTATAGTCAGAAGGAATTACTCTCATTTAGTTAGTTATTAAGCGTTTAACCACATTTGTCGTTTAAAACGTTACAAAATTACGACTTTATTTATAATTCCTAGTTTCCAAAAGCTTTATAACATAAAGGAATAATAGTTTTAAGTGTATTATTGTAATTCTAAAATATTAGTTGATTTAGATAATCATATGATCACAAAATAATTAAATTGTAAAAAAATATTTTATTCAAATAAAATATCATCCATTTCAATTTTTTTATTTTTTATAAAATCGAATAATGTTAACCTTCTTAAGGTATAATAATCTACCCAAAATTTTTCTAAAGATTTTATATACTGAAGTACAGCTTTATCTTTTTCTTCTTGAGCTAAATTTAAATCTGTAATAGTAATTTTTCCAATAATGTATCTTTTCTTGGTTATTTCATACCTTTTAATAGCTATTTCCTGAGCCTTTTCTGAAGTTTTTAAGAAAGTTCTTTGATTTGCCCAGTTCATAGTATGCAAGGTAATTTCTTGTTCAAAAGCCTGATTTTCCTGCTCAATATTGTTTTTTACTAAATCTAAATTTGCTTCTGCCATTTTACGTTTAGATTTAGATACTCCCCAATCGAATAATGGAATTTCTAAGGATGCAGAAAAATATTGCTGCTTGTTATAGTTTTCAAATAACTCGTTAAAGATTTCACCTTGTTGAGATATCCCAAAATTTGCGTTTAAGCCTAATTTTATCTTATTACTTCCCTTTACTCGCGCTAATTCTTTTTCAGCTTCAAGTCTTTTTCTACGAAATTCGACAACAGATTTTCTGTTAGAATAGGCTTCTTTTAGAGCCTTGTTTAGTTCTACAGGGAAATCAACCAATCCTTCAGGTGTTGATAATTCGATGTTTTCCGTATCTAATTCTAAATATCGAGCTAAATTTTGAGAAGCTCTTTTTAATGAAATAGTATTAGTAGTTACTTTATTTCTTGAATTTAAAAGAGCAAGTTCCATTTGAAGTAAATCATTTTCTGCAATTTTCCCCATTCTAAATCTACCTTGTGCTATTTTGAATAAAGTATCTTGATTGGACAAATTCTTCTGAGCAATTTTTAATTGCGATTGAGCTCCTAATAAGTTGAAATATTTTACACAGGTATTTAAAGAAATATTTTCCATATTCTCAACAAAATCTTTCTTAGATTCTTCAAAATATAGCGGCTCAATTTTTTTGTCCCATCTAAACGCGTTGTAAAAAAGAGAATTCTGATAGTAACTTACAGAAAATGGGGTGACAGAATATCCCGAACTACTATTGTTTCCATAAATATTAATTTTATCTAATTGTGAATTTATTGAAAGAGTCCCACCAGTATATGGTATGTTTTGCGATATTGACAAGCCACCATCAATTCTAGATTGGTTTTGATTAACAAAAATATCTTCACCTAAATCATTGGTAATTCTTCTTGTTGATTTTGAAAATTCGGGTAAAGTAGCTCTTAATTTGAACTGAGGTAAAAAACTTGCTTTATAGTTTTTAAATCGCCAATAGCTTGCCTGATTTTTATTTAAATTAATTTTATATTCTGGAGATTTACTTTGAGCTAATTTAATAGCATCATTTAAGGTTATTTGTTTTGATTGCCCAGAAATTATCAATGGAAATATGATGATAATTGTTAATATGATCTTTTTCATTTGTTTGAATTAAATAAATTATTGAAACCTGAATTTCCTTACACTTTAGTAAAATGTTTTACTCATCTCTAATTGCTTCAATTGGTCGTTTTTTAGCAGCTGCTCTGGCGGGAGCGATTCCAAAAATTAAACCAATAAATATCGCAACAAAAAAGGATAGTATTATAGAGTTAAATGAAAGTATTGTTTCTATTCCGGTCGCAAATTGAATAATATAGGCTCCTAATATTCCAAGGAAGATTCCCATAATTCCTCCTCCAACACTAATTAATACGGATTCTGATAAAAATTGAAGAATAACATCTTCTTGTGTGGCACCAATAGCTCTAACAATACCAATTTCCTTGGTTCGTTCTAAAACTGAAGCTAACATAATATTCATAATCCCAATTCCACCAATTAGTAATGAAATGGCGGCAATAATACTTAACACAATATTAAAAATTTGCTTTGTTTTTTGTTGTTGTTTTAATAGTTGGATAGGAATGGTAATTTCAAAATCCAATACATCATTGTGTTTTCTCTTAAGCATTCTACTTAAAATTTCAGCAGTTGCTTTTAACTCATTAGAATTTGAAACCTGTACAGTTAATTTATCAATTTGGTGGTAATTTCCTCGGGCTATTCTTTTTTTAGGACCATTGTCTTGACCTCCCATTATAATCATTCCACCGCCAAAATTTAGAGGTTTATCACTAATAATTTTTCGATCTTTATAGCGTACTAAAAATGTTCTTATTGGAATATAAATATCCTGATTTAAATCTCGAATACCTAAGTTTTCCTGGGCTTTATCAGAAATCAATTTTTCTTCAATAACCCCAATTACTTGAAGCCAAACATCTTTAACTTTAATTTGTTTACCTAAAGCACTTTCACCGGGAAATAATTTTTTTTCAACTTTTTTACCAATAACACATACAGGTAATGAATTAATGGATTGAAATTTAGAAAAGTTTTTACCCTTTTCAAGCTGAATGTTGGAAATCTGAAAAAACGAAGGAGTTACTCCAATAAGTTTAACTGAGTTTTGTCTTCCGTTATTAATAACATAAGTGTCTAAAATTATTTCAGGACTTATGGTTTTTACCGTTGGAATATTATTAGCAATGCTTTGAACATCTAATAAGTCTAGGCCTTTGGATATTTTTTTTGATTCAAAAGCACCATCTTCATTTGATTCATCTTCTGAATTACCATCTTCATCAGGTATTGGAGTAATTACAATATTATTTACACCAACTAATTCTAATTGAGATAGAATTTCTTTTTCTGCTCCATTTCCTATTGCAAGCATTGTTATTACTGAAGCAACTCCAAAAATAATACCCAATGCAGTTAAAAAAGTCCTTACTTTGTTAGTTTTTACAACCCTATAAGCTTCACTAAAATTTGATTTTAGCTTTTCTAAAAGTATTTTATCTATCATTAGTTTATTTTAATAGCGTTATACTTTTATCATCAGTATCTTCAGGTTTACTCAAATAGATTACATCATTTTCTTCCAGACCTTTTTTAACTATAACTATATCGTTGTTAGATTTTCCAAGTTCAATTTGTTTTTTGTTGATTGAAAAGCCAGATTTCAAATAAACATAGCTAATTGAATCTTTTGCAAAAACCGATTCTAATGGAATTGTTAGTACATTATCTTCTTTATAGGTTAATATTCTATTAGAAGTAGTCATTCCTGGTCGTATATTATCGTTGGTACTGTTAAGTTTTATTAATATTTGAAACACTTTTATATCTGAACCTCGTTTGTTTTCACCAACATTGGCTACACTTGTAACAACTCCTTCCAATTCGATGTCAGGAAATGCGTCAAAACCAACTGTAACAGGTAAGTCTTTTTTAATTTTTCTAATATCAACTTCATTTGTAAAGGTTTTTGACTCCATCTTAGTTAAGTCTGGTAAACTTGCAATTGCAGGATCCCAAGGGCTAATTGATGATCCAACTTTCCTTTTAGTACCATCCCAATTTTTAACATAGGTTACCATACCATTAACTTCAGAATAAATGGTGAATGATTTTTGAAGTTCTAACAAAGCGTTCAATTTTTTTTCAATTTTTGATACTTCGGTTCCAACTTCAACCATTTTGGCATTTGCTTGTCGCTTTTTAATGGAATAATTCTCTTTTTTTTCTTTTAAATCTCTTTGAGATTTTTCAATATTATTTTCTATTTTTTTTATGGAAGCAGGTGGTTCATAAGTTGATTGCTTTAATTCTAACTTAGACTCTTCAATTTCAAACATCAAATCCTTTATTCCATTACGCTCCTGTTTAAGTGATAGGGTAGTGTCAAGTTGTTGTTGTGTATATTTAGATTGAGCGGTTTCTAAATTTAAACGTGCATCAATAATTTGCTCATTTACTTCTGCAGGATTTAATCTACCAACATAATCACCTTTTTTAACAATTGTACCTTCAGCAACTAAATCTTGAATTTTAACATCTCTAAGTCTAAATTTTCTTAATGAACTAGGGCCGTTAATTTTTGTTAAACTGGTTGATTGAGCTTCTCCGGAAGTAATGACTTCATTTACAAAATTTTGTTTGATGACTTTTGTAGTGATAGAAACATTTTCATTACTCTTTTTGCTGTAAAAAGAATAGGCGATAATTAAAACAATTACTGAAATTGCAATAATTATGAGTCTTTTTTTATTCATAGTTTGTTTTTTAATCTCCCAAATGTAACTAAAAAAATATGTTAACAGTTATGTTAAAATGTTAAAGAAAAGTGAATTATCATAGTTAATTTAAGGTTTGTAAATAATAGCATTCGCTTAATAATTCATTTTGAAAATAATTATTGACTTAATATTCAAAAAAGCATCATATTTTTATTAAGAGTATTAATTTCATATACCATGAAAATAATTTATTTTTACGCATAAATTTTATTGAAATGAAAGAAATAAATTGGAAAACAGTCAAGGAATTTGAAGATATTACTTATAAAAAATGTAATGGAGTAGCACGTATTGCTTTCAATAGACCAGATGTGAGAAATGCTTTTCGACCTAAAACTACGAAAGAATTATATGAAGCTTTTTATGATGCAAATGAAGATACATCAATTGGAGTAGTATTGTTATCAGCTGAAGGACCATCTTCAAGAGATGGAATTTATTCATTTTGTAGTGGTGGAGATCAAAAAGCAAGAGGACACCAAGGGTATGTTGGAGAGGATGGATATCACCGTTTAAATATATTAGAAGTTCAACGATTAATTCGTTTTATGCCAAAAGCTGTTATTGCAGTTGTTCCTGGATGGGCTGTAGGAGGAGGACATAGTTTACATGTTGTTTGTGATTTAACTTTAGCAAGTAAAGAACATGCTATTTTTAAACAAACAGATGCTGATGTTACTAGTTTTGATGGTGGATATGGTTCTGCATATTTGGCAAAAATGGTAGGTCAAAAAAAGGCTCGTGAAATATTTTTCTTAGGTAGAGATTATTCAGCTCAGGAGGCATATGAAATGGGAATGGTAAATGCTGTTATTCCTCATGAAGAGTTGGAAGATACTGCTTATGAATGGGCTCAGGAAATTTTAGCAAAATCTCCAACTTCAATTAAAATGTTGAAATTTGCTATGAATCTTACAGATGATGGTATGGTTGGTCAACAGGTTTTTGCAGGAGAAGCAACTAGGTTGGCTTATATGACAGAAGAGGCAGAGGAAGGTAGAAATGCTTTTTTAGAGAAACGTAAGCCTAATTTTGAAAAAAAATGGATTCCTTAGTAGCTGTATACGGTATAAAATTAAATTTAAAATCATAATTCAGTACTATGAAAATTATTTGTATTGGTAGAAACTATGCCAAACATATTGAAGAATTGGCAAATGAAAAACCAGAGAATCCAGTTATATTTTTAAAACCAGATTCTTCAGTATTAATTAAAAATCAACCATTTTTTATACCACCTTTTTCAAGTGATATTCATTATGAAGTAGAAGTATTGGTGAAAATTAATAAGGTGGGTAAATTTATAGATGAAAAATTTGCTCATAAATATTATGATGAAATTGGGTTGGGGATAGATTTTACAGCAAGAGATATTCAAGATAATTGTAAAAAGAAGGGGTTACCTTGGGAAAAAGCAAAAGGTTTTGATGGAAGTGCAGTCATTAGCAACTTCATTCCAAAAGAAAAATTAGGGGATTTAAATAACCTGAAATTTTCACTGCATAAAAACAATGAACTAGTTCAGGATGGTAATACAAACGCCATGCTTTGGAAAATGGATGAATTGATTGCGTATGTATCTCAATTTTTTACATTAAAAAAAGGAGACGTATTATTTACCGGAACACCTGCAGGTGTAGGGAAAGTTAATGAAAATGATATATTACTTGGTAAAATTCAAGACCAAGAAATGTTTTCAATAAAAATTAAATAAATATTTAAAAAGAATAGAGTGTAGGATTTAAAGAATCTAATTCTTTAGTTCTATGCTCTTTTAAAATATTATACCCATAATGAGTTTTAACTAAATTTTTAAAATGAAATTTTAAACGTGGAAACTCCCTAAGTAATTTCTCAAAATCTTTAGATTGAGATGATTCCATGAAAAAATGTAGAATTTCGGTATATGCTTTAGTTAAGGGAAGATTGAACTTGTTATTATTTAATGCTTTTATAAAATAACGTTCCTTTATTTTACAGTTTTTGAGTGTCGCAACTTCTAATCCGTACTTGTTAATTAATATCCATGATAATCGTAATTGTGCTTCATGAGTAAATAATTCCGGACTCAAAGTGCAATTAACAATTTCATTTAAAAAATCGTTATCTGTTAAAGTAGTATTTAAAACCATGTAATGCTCGGGTTTTTAAGTGATTATGATATATAAAATAGATGTGAAATTAGGTGAAAGGTTGCGTGGCAATGACTATATTTATCATAAAATATTCTAAAAGAAAATGAATGCAGAAATTATTACAATTGGTGATGAAATTTTAATAGGTCAAATATTAGATTCAAATTCAAAATGGATAGCCACTGAATTAAATAAAATAGGTGTTAGTATTTATCAAATAACATCAATTCAAGATGATAGGCAGCACATATTAAAAGCAGTTAGAGAAGCTCAATTAAATGCTGATATTGTCATAGTAACTGGTGGTTTAGGTCCTACTAAAGATGATATAACAAAACTTACCTTAGCTGAATATTTTAATGATGAGTTGGTTTTAAATAATGAGGTGTTAAATGATATTAAGCAAATGTTTGCTGAAATAAATTATCCTTTTACCGAAATAAATAAAAATCAGGCATTAGTCCCTTCAAAATGTATTGTGTTAAAAAATAATTATGGTACTGCGCCAGGAATGTGGTTTACTGACAAGCAGAAAGTAGTTATTTCTCTTCCAGGAGTACCAAATGAAATGAAAGGATTAATGGCTGAACAGGTTATTCCTAAATTGAAAAGCACTTTTCATTTGCCATATATAGTTCATAAAACAATTCTTACATATGGTATGGGAGAAAGCATGGTAGCAGAAAGAATTGAAGATTGGGAAGATAATCTTCCAGACTTTATAAAATTAGCTTATTTGCCTGCATATGGGAAATTACGATTGCGTTTAACTGCAAAAGGTGATAATTTAGAGAAGTTGCAGAAAGGAATTGAAAAACAAGTAGAATTTTTGCTTAAAATTATTCCAGATATTATTGAGGGCTTTGATGAAAACGAATCTTTAGAAGTAGTAATTGGAAGAATCTTGAAAGAAAAAAAGCAATCATTAGTAACTGCAGAGAGTTGTACAGGAGGTAATATTGCCAAAATTATTACATCTGTACCCGGATCTTCAAATTATTTTTTAGGATCTATCGTAGCATATCAAGCTTTTGTTAAAATTAAAGAGTTAAATGTTGAAGAGAAAATAATAGTTAATCACTCAGTAGTGAGTGCTCAGGTTGCAGAAGCTATGGCGAAGGGTATTCAGAATAAATTTAATTCTGATTATGCCATTGCAACTACCGGAAATGCTGGCCCTACTACTGATCTGACTGATAAGACGGTTGGGGTAGTTTTTATTGCAATTGCTTCAAAAAACGGAATTATTTCGCAAGAATTTAATTTTGGAAGGCCGCGAGAAAAGGTAATTGAACGTGCTTCAATTAAAGCATTAGAAATGTTGAAAAAAGAAATTTTAAAAAACTAGTGAAATAAGTTTGTGTATTAAGTTATAAAAATTTAATTTTGCATCTCGTTTTGAGAATATACTAAAAAGGTACAGAATATGTCAAGAGTTTGTGAACTTACTGGAAAAAAAGCAATGGTTGGGAACAATGTTTCTCACGCATTAAATAGAACTAAAAGAAAATTTGACGCGAATTTAATAAAAAAGCGTTTTTATATTCCTGAAGAAGATAAATGGATTACTTTAAAAGTAGCTACATCGGCTTTAAAGAATATTAATAAATTAGGAATCTCAGCTGTCATAAAAGAAGCTAGAGAAAAAGGTTTCTTAAAAAAATAATAATAGGTAATGGCAAAGACTAAAGGAAATAGAATCCAAGTAATTTTAGAATGCACAGAGCATAAAGCAACTGGAAAAGCAGGTACTTCTAGATATATTACTACGAAGAATAAAAAGAATACTCCTGATAGAATGGAAATTAAAAAATTCAATCCTATCTTGAAGAAAATGACAGTTCATAAAGAAATTAAATAATATAGGACCATGGCAAAGAAAGCAGTAGCATCATTACAGACTGGATCAAAAAGATTAACTAAGGCTATAAAAATGGTTAAGTCTCCAAAATCAGGAGCTTACACATTTGTTGAGTCTATTATGGATCCTAAACAGGTAAAAGAATTTTTGAGCAAAAAATAATACTTGTTCTAAAATACATATCAAAGCTACTTTCAATATTTTGGGGGTAGCTTTTCTTTTTTATATAACAATGTAAATTTGTAAAAAATGAGTTTATTTAAAAGAATTTTTTCAAAAGAAAAAAAAGAAACCTTAGATAAAGGTTTAGAAAAAAGTAAATCATCTTTTTTCACAAAATTATCAAAAGCCGTTGCAGGTAAAACGAAAGTTGATGATGATGTACTTGATAATTTAGAGGAAGTTTTAGTATCATCAGATGTTGGTGTTGAAACTACTTTAAAAATTATTGATAGAATTGAAGCACGTGTTGCAAAGGATAAATATCTTGGGACAGATGAATTAAATGCTATTTTAAGGGAAGAAATTGCAAGTTTATTAGCCGAAACAAATTTGGGTAATGAAACTGAGTTTACAGTTCCTGAAAATAAAAAACCTTATGTAATAATGGTTGTTGGAGTTAATGGAGTTGGTAAAACTACTACAATTGGAAAATTGGCTTCTCAATTTAAGAAATCAGGTAAAAAAGTTGTTTTAGGAGCTGCCGATACTTTTAGGGCTGCTGCCATTGATCAATTACAAGTTTGGGCTGATAGAGTTGATGTACCTATTGTAAGACAAGATATGGGAAGTGACCCAGCATCTGTGGCATATGATACTTTAAAATCGGCAGTTGCTCAAGATGCAGATGTTGTGATAATTGATACCGCTGGAAGATTACATAACAAAGTAAATTTAATGAATGAATTAACAAAAATAAAACGTGTTATGCAAAAGGTTGTAGAAGATGCACCACATGAGGTTTTATTAGTGTTAGATGGTTCAACTGGTCAAAATGCATTTGAACAAGCAAAACAATTTACCAAAGCTACAGAAGTTAGTTCATTGGCAGTTACAAAATTGGATGGTACAGCAAAAGGTGGTGTTGTTATTGGAATTTCAGATCAGTTTCAAATACCTGTTAAGTATATTGGTGTTGGTGAAGGGGTTGATGATTTACAAGTGTTTAATAAATTAGAGTTTGTAGATTCATTTTTTAACTAAACATTCAATAAAAGATATAAATAGACCTCTTATATGTTGTAATATGAGAGGTTTTTTTATGATAGATAAAATAGGAGGTAGTGTTTAGATGGTTATAAATAAAGAGTTTAACTTATGTATTGCTATAAAATTGAAAAGTAGTACTTTTGCAATCCTTAAATAAAGAAGATGAGAACTAAATCAAAGAAAGAAAATAAAATCAATGTGGTTACTTTAGGGTGTTCTAAAAATGTTTACGATAGTGAAGTTTTAATGGGGCAGTTAAAAGCTAATGATAAGAATGTAGTTCATGAAGATGAAAATGATGATGGTAATATTGTTGTAATTAATACATGTGGTTTTATTGGTGATGCAAAAGAAGAGTCTATCAATACAATATTACATTATGTAAATAAGAAGGAATCTGGTGAAGTTGATAGAGTTTATGTTTCAGGTTGTTTAAGTGAACGTTATAAGCCAGATTTACAGAAGGAAATTCCAGATGTTGATGAATATTTTGGAACACATGATTTACCAAACTTATTAAAAGTATTAGAAGCAGATTATAAGCATGAGCTTGTAGGTGAACGTTTAACAACAACACCTACGCACTATGCGTATTTAAAGATTGCGGAAGGTTGTGATAGACCATGTTCTTTTTGTGCTATTCCTTTAATGAGAGGGAAACACGTTTCTACACCAATTGAAAATTTAGTAATTGAAGCAACCAAGTTGGCTAAAAAAGGAATTAAAGAATTAATTCTAATTGCTCAGGATTTAACTTATTACGGACTAGATATTTATAAGAAAAGAGCTTTGGCTGATTTATTGAAGGAATTGGCGAAGATTGAAGGAATTGAATGGATTCGTTTACATTATGCGTTTCCAACCGGATTTCCATTAGATGTTTTAGAAGTAATTCATAATGAACCTAAGGTTTGTAATTATTTGGATATTCCTCTTCAGCATATCAATGATGAGATTCTAAAATCAATGAAAAGAGGAACTTCTCATGAGAAAACTACCAATTTAATTAAAGAGTTTAGAAAGTCTGTACCAGATATGGCAATTCGAACAACTCTTATTGTTGGATATCCTGGTGAAACTGAAGAAGCTTTTCAAGAATTAAAAGATTGGGTTGCTGAAATGAGATTTGAGCGTTTAGGAGCTTTTGCATATTCGCATGAAGAAAATACAACAGCTGCTGATTTAGTTGATGATGTGCCTGAAGACGTAAAGCAACAACGTGTAAATGATATTATGGATATTCAAAGTCAGGTTTCATTTGAACTAAATCAGGAAAAGGTAGATAAGATTTATAAAGTGATTATCGATAGAAAAGATGGAAATCAATTTGTTGGTAGAACTGAATTTGATTCACCTGATGTAGATAATGAAGTTTTAATTGACGCTACAAAGCATTATGTACAAGTTGGAAAATTTGCGAATGTGAAAATTACATCAGCAACAGAATTTGATTTATACGGAGAACCGGTATAATTTTATAAAAATAGAAGAAAATAAAAGCGAGCAGATGCTCGCTTTTTTTGTTTTAAACCGGTTTCTATTAATTCAGAAATACAGCATTTGCAAAAAACAGTTTTCCATTTTCCCAAAATGATCTGAATAAAGGATTGTCAACCATATATATTATTTTACCTCTTCCTTTATATTCTATTCCATAAAGTAAAGAATTAGGAATTTCTTTCATTGCTTTATAACCTGCAAATCCAGAAACTTTCTCAGCGTCTTTCGAAAAGTAAGCTACGTTTATTCCTTCATTTAGAAGTTGGTAAGATTTACCACTTAACTTTAAACTATTGTAATTGCTTTTATATCCAAAAGCCAATGGATGAGTATTATCAACTTTACTTTTAAAGATACTACCAGTAATGTTTGAAGAAATGTAAGATTGTTTTCGTTGGTTGTATGGCGTAAAATTAATTTCTTCTTTATCATCTTGATTTTTTGATTTAAGAGAATATTCTTCGTTGTCAGCAAAATTATTTAACGCACTTCCAACCCCAATAATAGTACCTCCATCAGAAACATATTTAGACAATATTTTAAGTCTATCTTTATTGGCTCTATAACCATTAGGAAGTATAAGAACATGATATTTAGATAGGTTATAGCGGTTTAAATTATTTGCCTTTAAAATATTTAAAGGATAATTTAATTGCGTTTCAAAAAAGTGCCAGATTTCACCAAATCCTAAGGATGAAGTTCCTTCACCAGATAAAACCGAGATATTTTTTCTTTTCACTAAAGAAACTTTATTAGATCCAAAATCAGCTCCAGAATCGACGAAACCAGATTTTACAGGAATAACTATTTTATGTATTCTATTGGCAATTTCAACAATAACTTCATCAAAATTATGGATATGAGAATTTTCTCCTCGCATAATAATTAAGGTTCCTTTTTTATAGTTATTTCCTTCAATAGAAAAATCAGTAGCATTAAAACGAATATTTATTCCTTGTTCTAATAAATCACCTAAAAATTGAGCATCGTTAACAGTTTGCCACTTGGCTAAATAAGCATAAGCTGATGTATTAATTTTATTTACTTTTGAACTTTCAGGAACAATTACATCATCATTTTTAAGTTCAAAGGATTCTTCTGAAGCAAACCCTTCCAATCCATAAGCGTATGGTATACTCCAGGCTGTAATGTCGTAGGTTAAAGAGTC
>Ga0193963_1000139_pt1 | contig 36875 bp, 39 predicted proteins | sample FB_6_MG_FD_140359 | JGI IMG/M metagenome (GOLD analysis project Ga0193963, IMG submission 140359) | Microbial mat bacterial communities from the Broadkill River, Lewes, Delaware, United States - FB_6_MG | ecosystem: Environmental > Aquatic > Freshwater > River > Microbial mats | place: USA...
ATAAAAATCAAATGAACAAAATAAGCCTTCCATATCATTTAGTTATTCCTTCAATAATTTCAATTTTGATTTTAGGAATACTATTCACCAAAAGAAAGCGAATATTTAAAAACGAGAAATGGAAATGGTTTTGGATAAGTGTTACAGTTTTCTTTTTATTCTATTTAATCATTGTTGGAGGAGCATGTTACCTCGATATTTATTCAGAACTCACTTTACAAAAATTTGACCTGAACGGAGATGGAAATTTTAGCGATAATGAAATTACACCAGATCAAATGAAAGCAATGAAAAACGCAATATCTGATAACGCAAGAAATTTATCATTTATTACAGGACTTATTTTCTCAGGAGTAATCGCATTTTTTATTTATATTTTTGGTAAATCATTTGAATACCTGAAAAAGAAAAATATATAACATTTTAGAGATACTAAATATTCCTAATAAAACGAAGACATAATGTTACTTGATTTTTTTAGGTTATCAAAAAATAATACTCATAAATTTGGTTCAACCTATTACTTTATTACAAGAAATAAAACATATAATACTAAAACCAGCTCAACAATAAGTTAGTAAGTTTTTGTTATTTTAAAAAACAATTAAATATTGCGATCTAAATTAAAATTTGTAGTTTAGAATTCAATAAAAAAATAACTTTTGTTTTTCCTAAAATAGAATAACTCAACCAATGTACAAAACCTTAAACATTCCAAAAAACATAATTATTTTTGGAATTCCAATGTTAATTATTGGATTAATAGTTTTCATTACTAAAACCACAATATTTCAAATGAATCCCGATAAATTAGCTATCGGAATTACATTGGATCTTTTAGTAACTGTGCCTTTTATATACTATTTATTAATTAGAAAAACGAACATCCCAAAAACTACTATTGTACCAATTATAATTCTAGGAGTACTAATTTGTTCAATAATACTTCCGCAAGAAAATCAACAGTATTTAGGTTTATTTAAAACTTGGATTCTTCCACTCATTGAATTATTGGTTTTGTCATATGTAATTTATAATGTTAGAAAAGGAATAAAATTTTACAAACAGAAAAAAGAACTTTCCTTTGATTTTTTCACCACCTTAAAGTCTACTTGTAATGAAATACTTCCTAAAAAAATTGTTTTTCCAGTAATAACAGAAATTGCAGTTTTTTATTATGGTTTTATTTACTGGAAAAAAAGAGATCTAAAGGCAAATGAATTCTCATATCATAAAAATAGTGGAACAATAACTTTACTTATTGCAATTATTTTTATCGTTGCAATAGAAACATTTGTTTTACATAACCTACTTATAAAATGGAGTAGTATTGCTGCATGGATTTTAACTTTTTTAAGTATTTATTCAGGAATTCAAATTTTTGGTTTTTTAAAATCTATGTACAAAAGACCAATAATTATTGAGAATAACAAGCTATTTCTTCGCTATGGAATTATGAATGAAACAACTATTGATATAAGAAATATTGAAAGTATCGAGGTGACTTCTAAGGATGTTGAATTAAATAAAGAAACTCGTAAACTATCAATATTGGGCGAATTAGAAAGTCACAATATTATTATTAAGCTAAAGGAAGAAAACACCTTAATCGGACTTTATGGAATAAAAAGAAAATTCAAGAATATAATCTTTCATATTGATGATAAAAATGAATTTAAAAACCGAATTAACAACGCTATAAGAATAAGTACGTAAAAATATCTTCATTAAATAATTAAAAAAAAGAGATGGATAATTCCTAAATTAAACCTCAGTAAATCCAACTCAAAATAACAATTATATCAAAATAAATTAATTTATGACACTTAAAGATTTGGGGTTTACAGATGAATTAACCACACTCCGAAAAGAATTAAATTTAAATTCATTTGGAGTTGGTAGAGTAATTTCTGAACATAAAGATAGATATAAAGTAAAAACAACCAATAACGAATTTGAAGCAGAACTCATAGGGAATTTAAGATTTACAGCGGAAACAAAGAATGATTTGCCTTGTGTTGGCGATTGGGTTGCATTATCAGAATATGATGAAAATAAAGCCTTAATTCATTCAGTGTATCCAAGAAGCTCAATTCTAGAAAGAAAAGCTGTTGGAAAATTAGGTGAAACTCAAATAATTGCAACAAATATTGACTTTGGATTAATTGTACAATCCACAAATAGAGACTTTAACCTTAATAGAATTGAGCGTTATCTAACTATTTGTTATTCTGCCAAAATAAATCCAATTGTAGTTTTAAGTAAAATTGATTTAATAGAAAATTCAGAATTAATAAAAATATTAAGTCAAATTAAAGAACGTATTAAAAATGTTCAAATTATTGCAATTAGCAATCAGTCACAGGTAGGGCTAAACAAAATTAAAGCCATATTAACGAGTGGAAAAACCTATTGTTTACTAGGCTCTTCAGGTGTTGGAAAATCAACTTTAATTAATAATTTAATTGGTGAAAATTTAATGACAACCGGAGAAATAAGTGAGAGTATTGATAGAGGAAAACATATTACAACTCATAGAGCGTTAATTGTTTCAAACTATGGAATATTAATTGACAATCCTGGAATGAGAGAAATCGGAATAACCAGTGATTCTAGAGGATTAGAAATAACTTTTGATGATATTGTAAACCTTTCTTACAAATGCAAATTCAAAGATTGTACACATACAAATGAAAAAGGTTGTGCCATATTAGAAGCTCTTGAAAACGAAGAAATTGAATCAGAATCGTATATAAATTTTCAAAAAATGCAACGTGAAAAAGATTTTTTTGATTCTACAATTGCTGAAAGAAAAAAGAAAGACAAAAATTTCGGAAAAATGATCAAAAATGTAAAAAAGCAAAGAAAAAACAATAAGTTTTAAGCTTAGATTTTTTTGAATATAAAATTACTAAATTTGAGTATTCATCTAAAATTCAATTAAAATTATGAAGAACAAAAGACCTCTTCTCATCGTTTTTATAACCATAATACTGTTGCTTATTCCCTTGATAGCAATGCAGTTCACAGATGAAGTAAACTGGAATTTTTTAGATTTTGTAGTAGCCGGTTTTCTTTTATTAGGAACTGGTTTAGCTTGTGAATTTTCTTTAAGAAAAATTAAAAAACCAAAACATCGGGTTGTTGCCTGTATAGTTCTTTTTATAATCCTTTTCCTGCTTTGGGCTGAACTTGCTGTTGGTATTTTTGGAACTCCATTTAGTGGAAGCTAATTGCGCAAAAAAAAATCTTCAAAATTACAAAGGAGCTCTATTATGTATATGCATCCAAAATACTGGCTCAAAAGTTAAAATACTAAAGGAAACAATTGAAAACACAAAATTGAATTTTAAAGTTTTAAATGATTCTTCATTAATATATAAATATGAAGACAAAGAATCTGGACATAAGTCAGAGACAAAATATCTTATGTACATAGTTAAAAAAATATAACCCATTTTGACATTAACAAAACTCAAAACCAACAAATTAAAATAGAGAAATTAATGTAACTTTAACCAAATCAACAGTTACCCATCGCTTTTTTTTCTAAAAACATTAAAATAACTTATGAAAATACTACTAACTGGAGCATCTGGATATATAGGTAAACGACTTCTTCCAATATTGGTAGAAATTGGTCATGATGTGGTTTGCTGTGTAAGAGATATTAAAAGATTTAATCCTCCTCAATCATTAAAATCAAGAATTTCAATTATTCAAATTGATTTATTAGATAAAGACTCTTTAAAACGTATTCCTTCTGATATTGATGGTGCTTATTATTTAGTACATTCCATGTCGGCATCATCCGATTATGAGTTATTAGAGCTGGAATCTGCCTTTAATTTCAGAAATGCTATAAGTAAAACCAAGGTACAGCATGTTATTTATTTAAGTGGTATTATTAATGAATCTGATTTATCTAAGCACCTAACTTCAAGAAAAAACGTTGAAACAGAACTTAGTAAAGGTACTTATAATTTTACAACATTACGAGCCGGAATTATCATAGGATCAGGAAGCGCATCCTTTGAAATTATGAGAGATTTAGTTGAAAAACTCCCAGTAATGATTACTCCAAAATGGTTAAAAACAAAATGTCAACCAATTGGAATTTCAGATGTCCTTAAGTTCCTTTCTAAAACGATCTTCAACCCAAAAACTTTTAATAAAGATTTTGATATAGGAGGGCCAGATATCCTATCGTACAAGGATATGCTTTTAGAATTAGGTAGGAAAAGAAATTTAAAACGTTCAATATTCATTGTTCCTGTTATGACTCCTAAACTTTCTTCTTATTGGTTATACTTTGTAACGTCAACTTCATATAAACTGGCTGTAGCTTTAGTCAACAGCATGAAAATAGAAGTGATTTGTCGTAACAATGAAATAAACGAAATATTAGATATTGAACCGATTAGTTATCAAATGTCAATAGAAAAAGCTTTTAGTAAAATTGAAAGAAATGAAGTAATTTCTAGCTGGAAAGACGCTTTTATTAGTAGCGATTTCAACTTTAATATTTCTGAATTTATTCAGGTACCAACATTTGGTTGTTTTCAAGATAAAAAAGAAAAAACATTCACTTCTCGAAAAGATTGTATTGATAAAATATGGAGTATTGGAGGTGAAAATGGCTGGTATTATGGAACCTGGCTATGGAAACTAAGAGGCTTTTTGGATAGAGTATTTGGTGGCGTTGGTTTAAGAAGAGGACGTACTTCTGAAAATTCTTTAAATACAGGTGATGTATTAGATTTTTGGAGAGTTTTATATGCCAATAAAACTGAAGGTCGATTGTTGTTATTTGCTGAAATGAAACTTCCTGGAGAAGCATGGTTAGAATTTAGAATAGTTGAGAATAAATTAATACAAACTGCCACCTTTCGCCCCTTAGGATTATTGGGACGTTTTTATTGGTATGCTGTTCTCCCCTTCCATGGCTTTATTTTTAATGGAATGATTCATAAATTAACAAAATAAAATTGTAAAATAAGGTACTTAAATTATTACCTTTATTCAAAATAAAAAAAATTGAAATATGAGCCTAGTAACAATTAAAAAATCACATCTCGAATCAGAACTTTTAGTATTAAAAAGTAAATTAGAATCAGAAGGCATAAAATGTTTTTTGAAAAATGAGCTAACTACACAAATTATGAATTATGTTCCCTCATTTGAGGTTGAGCTTCAGGTACCAACTTCAGATTTAGAGAAAGTTCAAGAAATATTGAGTGCAATTAAAGAGAATTAATTTTATACATTAAATTTCCTAATATTCAATTATACTGATATCCTAAAACTCTATTATTTATTCAGGCTATCCTCTAAACCCCATTTATCCAAACTTTTTAAAATATTCTCAAGTGATTTTCCTCTAGCACTTAATTTATATTCAACTTTTGGAGGAACTACTGGGTAAACTTTTCTTGTTAGTAATCCATCTTTTTCTAATTCTCTTACGGTTTGAGTAAACATTTTATTGGAAATTCCTGGAATCTTTTTCTGTAACATTCCAGATCGTAATGCTCCTTCTAATAAATGAAATAAAATTAGAGGTTTCCATTTTGTACCAATTAAATTCATGGTATAGTTTAAAGGACAACTATTATTTTTTTTAAATTTTTTCATTCTCATTCATTGATTTTATTCTTTTTACCCCTTTAGGGTACTATAATACTTTTTAGTAAGTTATTACTTAAAAGACAAATATACTATAATTTTGCGATCTAAATTATTATATATGACAACTATAAAAAATTATCCGAAATCATTTTCACATATTGGTATAACAGTTCCAAATATAAAAGATGCTGTAAAATTCTATTCAGAAGTAATGGGATGGTACATAATTATGGAACCATCTTTAGTAAAGAAAGAAAAAGAAACTGCTATAGGGCAAATGTGTATAGATGTATTTGGTGAAGACTGGGAAGAGTTCGAAATAGCACATTTATCCACATCAGATGGGATAGGAGTTGAATTATTTTCCTTTCCAAACGGAGTTAAAGAAACTCCAGAATTTAATCCTTTCAACACCGGACTCTTTCATTTTTGCATTCAAGACCCAAATATTGAACAGCTAATAGATAAAATCACATCTTATGGAGGTAAACAAAGAATGCCTATTAGAGAATATTACCCAAGCGATAAACCCTTTAAAATGTGTTATGTGGAAGATCCTTTTGGAATTGTTTTTGAAATTTACACTCATAGTTATGAACTTACTTATTCTTCTGGCGCCTATAAGGAATAAACACAATGAAATTGGCATAGGGTTTATAGAAAAAAATAAACAAATTCATAAAATAGCATCATTTTAGAGTAAAATAATATCTAATTTGATATATAAAATAGACGTTCCTAAAATAAAATAAGCTTAAATTTATGTGTCAAAAAAATCGCTGAAACACTATAATTATCTCTACAAAACGAGTTTTACTAAAGAAATATTTTGGCGATTGATTTTGAGTTAATTATAAAATTTAAATTGTTTTATTCAATGAAAAAAATATTAATACTTCTTATTACTCTATTCATAACTAATATTGGGTTTGGCTGTACTACTGCTGTAATTTCAGGAAAATATACCAAAGATGGTCGACCAATGATTTGGAAACTTAGAGATACCGATTATTTAAAAAATAAAATGATGTATTTCAATGATGGCAAATACAATTATGTTGGACTGGTAAATTCTGAAGATTTAAAAGGAGAACAAGTTTGGGGTGGAGCTAATTCAAAAGGATTTTCTATTATGAATAGCGCATCATTTAACGTAAATCTAAATGATTCTACTTCAATAAAAGATCGTGAAGGTTATATTATGAAAAAAGCCCTTCAAGAATGTGCTACCCTTGAAGATTTTGAAAACTTACTTAAAAACTTACCCAAACCAATGGGTTTAGCAGCACATTTCGGTGTAATTGATGCAAATGGAGGCGCTTCATTTTACGAAGTAAATAACAATACATTTACAAAATTTGATGCAAATGATTCAGCTGAAGCTCCAAACGGATATATTTTAAGAACAAATTTTTCTTTCACTGGGAAAAAAGATATTGGTTATGGTTTTATAAGATTTCAAACGGCACAAGACTTATTTTATCAAGCAGAATCAATGGGAAAACTAAATTATCAAACAATAATTCAGGATTTTTCAAGATCTTTTAAACACGCAGTTCAAAACAAAGACTTCAGAAAAGAATTTGAAACAGCTCCTGAAGGTGATCATTTTATTAATTCGGGCGATTTTATTACACGTCACGGATCTTCATCTGCAATCTTAATTCAAGGTGTAAAACCAAAAGAATCAAGTGACCTAACAACTATATGGACTATGGTTGGGTTTCCAAACACTTCTATCGCTTTACCTACCTGGGTTAAAGGAGGAAAAGATTTACCTAAATTATTGGCTGAAGGTTCTACTGGTAATTCTCCATTGAATGAAATGGCTTTAAAACTAAAAGATGAATGTTATCCTATTAAAAGATCGGCTGGTTATAAATACCTAAACATTTCAAAACTTATAAATTCCGATAAAACAGGATTTGTTCAAAAAATAGAAGTTGCTGAAAAAACTATTTTTAATAGAACTGAAGAACAACTTTCAAAATGGAGAAAAAATAATGTTGATAAAAAAGATATTATAGATTATTACAAATGGCTTGATGAATTCGTTGCTAAAACTTATTTAAACGAATTCGGAGTTCAATCAAATTAAAAAAAATATGAAAAAAATATATTTTTTATACCTGTTAAGCATTTTCACTTTTACAGCTTGTCAAATAAAGACAGAAATTAAAACTGTTGAACCAGCAAATCTAAATACTATTAAAGTTGGTGTATTCGATAAAAATGGGGACAGTCCATATTGTATTACAGATGCTATTGAAGCATTAAAAATTGATAAAGACATTGAACCAAGAGTAATTTCTGCTGCAGAAATTATGCTAGGAGAAACTGATGATATTGATGTATTTCTTTTCCCTGGCGGTGGTGGAAGAAGTGAAACTGGTAGTTTAGGTGAATTAGGCCAACAAAAAATTATAGATTATGTAAAAAATCAAGGGAAAGGAGTTGTTGGAATTTGTGCAGGAGCATATATTCTCTCAGAAACTCCAGATTATCCATCCTTAGATCTAAGTGGCGGAGAAGCCATAGACATTGAACACGATCACAGAGGACACGGTTTAGTCAAATTTTCAATTACTGAAGATGGTACTAAAATTTTTCCTGAATTAGCTAATAAAGATATTTATTATTCACAATATTACGAAGGACCAGTCTTAATTCCGGCAAAAGATTCAAAATACAAATACCAAGAGTTAGCAACAATGTTAAGCGATGTTCATACAGTTGAAGGAACTCCTGCAAATATGACAAACAATCGTCCATTTATAATTTTAACTGATGTTGATAAAGGTAAAACCGCTTCAGTTATCGGACATCCAGAAAGTACACCTGGTATGCGTTGGATGATTCCAAGATTGGTAAGAGTTGTTTCGAACAAAGAACTAATTTCTTACAATGAAAACGTTGTTAGACCAGAAATTCATACCAAAGAAATATTGTTTACCGAAGAATTAACTAAAAAGCAACGTACAGCATATTACAATTTGGTAAAAAGTAAAGATCTCAAAATGAAATCTATGCAGGATATTGTTGATATGAGTGCTTGGTCTTCAAAAAAATGGATTCCACCAATGATAAGAGATAATGATTTTGAAGTTCGGTTATTAGCTGCCAAACTAACTGTTTATCTTGAAAGAACAGATGCGATAAATGATTTAAAGGCAGCAGTTCAATTTGAATCAAATGATATACAAAAAAAATTAATGCAAGATCAATTACAATTATTAGAAAACCTTTTAGGTAAATAATAATTCAATACTTATTTCATTAAATTGAACCATTAAATGATTAATACAAAATAATTTAATGGTTCTTTAATTTTGACACATTCCTTTCTACTTACTCATTTTTTAACTATTCACATTTTTAACTTAACTTAGAGTTAGAAAATTGGGGCTAAAGACTATTAGCAATCATTCCTAAACAAAACACTATTATGACGGCCAAAGAAGTAATGAAAGAATTAGAAAGTTATGGAGATGAAACGATTAAAAATATTTATCTGAATCATGGTATAAAAGAACCTCTTTTTGGAGTAAGAATTCAGGATATGAAAAAGATTCTGAAAAAAATTAAAAAAAATCATGAGCTCTCTTTAGAACTGTATAGCACAGGGAACTATGATGCTAAATATTTTGCAGGCTTAATTGCTGATGAAAACAAAATATCTAAAGATGATTTAATGAAGTGGGCAAAAGAAGCTAGTAATTCTGGAATTAGTGAATATACGGTTCCTTGGATAGCTTCTGAAAGTAAATTTGGATATGAATTAGGTCTTAAATGGATAGATTCTAATAATGAAGCCATAGCTTCTTCTGGTTGGTGTACTTTAGCTTATATGGCATCACTAAAACCGGACAATGAATTAGATTTAAAAGTATATCGAAATTTATTAAATAGAGTTGAAAAAGAGATTCATACTTCCCCTAACCGAGTAAAATATACTATGAATGGTTTTGTAATAGCAATTGGAAGTTATATTAAAGATTTATCTAATGATGCTATTAAAGTAGCCAAAAACATTGGAACTGTAAATGTAAATATGGGTGACACCTCATGCAAAGTTCCGCTAGCTACAGCATATATTAATAAAGTAATTTCGAAAGGAAAGTTAGGTAACAAACGAAAAAAAGCACGATGTTAATAAATTAAAATTTGGTAATACTAATATAAACAATAAACTATGTGGGAGGAAAAACTAAAAATTTACGATAAACTTGTTGAAAAATGTGATCGATTTGAGAGAAAGGGCAAGACTATGCCTTATACCTCAGCAAACGGACATATGTTTTCATTGTTCAATAAGGCAGGTGAAATTGGTATCAGATTCTCTAAAGAAATTCAAAAGAAATATATTGAAGAATTTAACTCAACCATATACAAATCATATAATTCAATAATGCATGGTTATGTTCTTATTCCAGATGAAATGTTGCAGGATTTGGATCGTCTTTCACAGTATTTAAATGAAAGCTACGATTATGTTATGAGTTTGGATCCAAAATAGAAGCAATCTAAATACTATTAAAAAATAAGAATATGAAAGATAATCACATTACCTATGTTGAATTTAAAGCTAACGATCTTGAAAAAATAAAGAGTTTTTATAATTCAAGTTTTGGATGGGATTTTACAGATTATGGACCCACTTATGTTTCTTTTTCAGAAAGTGGACTTATGGGAGGTTTTGAAAAAACTGAAAGTGAAATAAAAAACGGAGCTTTAATTGTTCTGTATCACACAAATCTGCAAAGTATAAAAAACAAGATAATAAATTCAAACGGAACAATTTCAAAAGACATTTTTTCTTTTCCTGGTGGACAACGATTTCATTTTATTGACCCCTCTGGAAATGAACTTGCCGTTTGGTCCGATCAATAATTTTTTAAACTATTATTTTCATATAAATTGAATGAGTTTTAATTCATTGATAGGAATTGTCAATTCCAAATAAACCTTTAATTTTGTTTTTGAAATATTTGAATTGATATGCGTTTAAATTATATAGTTTTATTTCTTTTATGTTTTGCTACAAATGTTCAATCTCAACAAGTAATAAAAGCTTCTGACAGTACATCTACTTGGAAAACATTTAAGTACGACACAAACGCATCATGGCGAGGCATTAAACATGCAGTGACTCGCCCTATACATTGGAAAGGTAAAGATTTTACTAAGTTAGGAGGAATGTTTCTGGGAACCGCTATTCTTTCGGCTGCAGATAGAGAAACCAGTGATTTCTTCCAGCGTCAAGAAAGTAGTATTCCTCAACCAATTCAAGAATATGGTTTTTATTTTGCAAAACCTCAAAATTATTTGATGGCAAATGTTGGTATTTACGGTTTCGGATTACTTACAAAAAATGAACAGATTAGAAAAACAGGAGTTTTAATACTTTCCTCCTCAATAATTGCAGGTTATACTCAAATATTAGCCAGAACAGTTATAGGTCGTGCGCGACCTTTATCGGGGGAAAGTCCACATACTTTTAAACCTTTTAAAGGTGAACAACATTACTTTTCTTTTCCTTCGGGACATACTGTATTAGGAATTACAATGGCACATTCTATTGCCAAACAATTTAATAATACCTGGGTTAAAGTTGGAATTTACACATTAGGAAGTATCCCTGCATATTCCAGATTAATTATTGGTGAACATTGGCTTACCGATGTGGCTTTTGGAGCTGCTTTAAGTATTTTTGTAGTTGATAGTATTGACAAATTTTTGTTTGAAACTAAAACTTATGATTATCCTAAAAAGGAAAAATTGGTTTCTTGGAATTTAAAATTTACTGGAAGCCAAATAGGTTTTGTTGGAACTTTTTAAGGTTTTACAAAAAAAACATACTTATTTCCAATTCAACACTTCATTTTCTTTAATAAGGTAAATTCAAAGTAATTGTTCAATTCTTATTAATAATTCTACAAAAAAACTTTTGTATTACTTGATTACTTATTGGATTGGACAAAATCTCAAATTAATGAAATTAACATAAATCCAAAAAAAATATTTTCTCAACAATAATAAATGAAATTATTGAAGACTCTAAATCTCTTGCCCAATTTAAAAATATTTACATAAATGATAACCTCTGCTCTAATACACAAGTTTTTGCAAATGACAATATGGTGAGATCTGTTTTACTAAATCAAATTTCAAATTCAATAAAGTTTACAAATACAAATGGAGTAATTAATGTTTCTCAAAACATTGAAGAAAACCATGTTGTAATTTCGGTTTCTGATAATGGAAATTGGATGAATCATTCAATATTGCAAAATCTATTCGATGTAAACAACGGGATTACCTCACTAGGGACAGTCAATGAAAAAGGTTCGGGATTAGGGTTGGCTTTATGTAAAGAATTTTTTGGAAGTAATTTTAAATTCACACTACCACTTTATAAAGAGGAAATCTTAAATTATTAATTATTAACCTATAAGTTAATTTTCAAATTATTATTGGTATTAAGGGTATTTTTAATATTTAATTATTTTAAATTTACCTAACAAAAATAATAGCTTACTAACAGCTAATTAATTTAACAATAATGAATAAAGTTTATCTATATATATTTCTATTTTTAATTTCTATTTCAACTACTTTTAGTCAAGAAAATAAGAATATTAAGAGTAATGATCGAGAAGAAATTTCAAACATAAATGATGGTCCTTATATTTTAATTGAAAAAAATAATTTAATTGAAAAAACAATTGTTAATGGGAAAGTTTTATCTAAAAAATTAACAAGTAACTACTACGACACTGTATTTACTCCAAATAAAGAAATTTATAAAAATATAAAAAAAATTGCAGCATTAAGTGATATTCATGGGCAATATGATTTAGCAATTAAATTACTAAAAAAGAATAAAATAATAGATAAAAAACTGAACTGGAATTTTGGCAAAGGGCATTTAGTTATTGTTGGTGACATTTTCGACAGAGGGGATAAGGTTAACGAAATGCTATTATTAATTTACAAACTTGAAAAACAAGCTAAAATTGAAGGAGGAAGAGTTCATTTCTTATTAGGTAATCATGAATATATGGTTCTTCATAATGATCTAAGATATATTCATAAAAAATATTTGCTTACAAGCAAATTATTGAAATTAAATTATAATGAGCTTTACGGAAATAAGACAGTATTAGGTAGATGGTTAAGGTCTAAACCAACCATTCTTAAAATAAATGATTATATTTTTGTACATGGTGGCGTCTCTAAAGAATTTATCACTAAAAACAATTTCGATATTGATATAATAAACAAAATAATGAGAACCTCTATTGACCGAACTAAAACCGAAATGAAATCTACAGATTTTTATAAAAACTTTTATGGTTCTAAAAGTTTAATATGGTACAGAGGATATTTCAATGATAATTTAAAAGATCAAGATATTTCAGAAATATTAGACTTAACTAATTCAGAACATATAGTGGTTGGACATTGTTCTAATAAAGAAGTTGTGAGTTTATATGATCATAAAATTTTTGGTGTAGATTCAAGCATTAAAAAAGGAAAATATGGTGAAATTCTTATTATTAAAAATAATAAGTTTTATAGAAAAACTTTAAAAGGAACTAAAAAGAAGTTTAAATAAACGATTTTTTTTATTTAAAACTCAACAATAGAGTATAATAAACATTAAATACCTCTACTCCTATTAAACTGATTTTAATATTAAACTCAAAGCTTTTTTTATAAGTATTTCTAAAGCTTATTCGTACTTTTATAAAAAATTGAATCTTTAAATTTTAAACAAAAACTATGATATTTTTAGGAATTATAGGAGTTTGGCAATTATTATTACTGGCCACAATACTCTTTCCAATTATTGCACTGGTAGATATTATTAAAAATGAATTTACGGGGAATAACAAACTAATTTGGATACTTGTTTTATTCTTTTTCAATATTTTAGGAGCTGTACTCTATTATTTAATTGGAACAAAACAGAAATTGAAAAAACCTTTTATGAACTAATGGTTTTTACTAATCAATTTTATAAATAATTAGGATTTGAATAAAATTCATTTAATGTTATTCAAATCCTAATTCATTCAATATTATTGAACAGGTGCTTTTCCTATTAATGAAAGCTCTTCATTTATTTCAAAAATACGTCCTCTAATATTTGAATATCCCCATTGCTCCAACCTTTCAGTGTGCTTTTTCAAATAATTTTCAGCATTTTTTCATATATCAAATAAATAAACACCTCCAGCATTTTCTTCCTGAGAATTTTCTGTCCAAATTTTCCAAACACACCCCGGTTCATCCATTATACTTTGCGCTAGTTCAGTCATTTGACTTGCCATTTCAGTTCCCCATAATTCTTTGTGTGGGAAATCTACATACATAATTACTGCCATTTTATTAATTTTAAGTTTCCTTTTGCAAAGTTATGTTGCCTATACTATATTTGCCTTATAAGTATCTTATAGGAAACCAGTTACTTTAAAGAAACCAATATTTATTTAAAATGAAAATCGAGAAAAATACAGTATTATCAAAAGAATGTGTTCAGCAAATACTTGCCATAAAGGACACAATGGAATTAATTTCAGGTAAATGAAAATTTTAATTGTTGCCACATTATTATTAAATGGAACCATGCGCTTCATGCAACTAAAAAAAGCTCTTAACGACATAGCCTCTAAAAAATTATCACATGATCTTCAGGAACTTGAAATTAACAAATTAATATCAAGAACTTTTGTAAAATCAAAACCAATAACTGTAGAATACACTTTGACAGATCATGGAAGAACTTTAGATAATCTTATTGGAGAATTAATGGGTTGGGGGCTTAATCATAGAAGAGAAATTATAAATAACGATTAAAGATTTCTATATTTTTATTAATATTATACCAATTCAGAAATATAATCTTCTGAAAAAGGCATACCTGAATTAACAATTGCAAAAGCTTGCTTTAAAAGTTTGTTACTTACGGCTATTAATGCAAGTTTTTTACTTTTTCCCTTTGCTACAATTCGATTGAACAATGCTTTACAAGACTTATTGTATTTACATGCCGAAAAGCTGCATAAAAAAAGTAAATTTCTTAATTTTTTATTTCCAATTTTACTAATCTTACTTTTTTTATTAACACTTGTTCCTGATTTCCTAATAAAAGGAGTTATCCCTGTGTAACTGCATAATTGTTTTGCATTTTCAAATCGTGAGAAACCATCTGTCAAGACCAAAAGTAACAGTGATGTTTTAGTTCCTAAACCTGGAATGGTTTTTAACAGTTCAAACTTTTTTTGATGATGTTTCTCTACTAGTTTAATTAATCTTTCTTCCAAACTATTAATCTCTTTTTGCAATAACTTTAAACTTCTTGTTAAAGATCTTAATACAAACTTTGACGGAATTCCTAATACATTTTCACCATGAATTTTATTTTTAAGTGAAGTACTTTGCTTTAAATAAACATCAATTAAACTCAATAATTGTAAACATTCAGCTTGAGTTTTACTTTTTGCACTAAATAAAGGTACATTATTTATCATAGCATATTCACAAATTGCCTTAGCATCAGATTTATCTGTTTTTATTTTAGATAATTTCATTTGAATAAACCTCTTAACAGATAGAGGATTCACTACTGAAACAAAATATCCTTTTTTAAAAAGATATTGTGCTAAACAATAATGATAATAACCTGTAGCCTCCATAACTACCAAATCATTTTTAGTAAGAAGTTTTTCAAATTCCTTAAAACCACTTTCATTATTAGAAAATTGCCAATGTTTCGTTTTTGTATTGGCAATATCCAATACATTTCTACTAATATCAACTCCGTAAATATCTTTATAACCAGTCATAAAATAAAAAGTTTCAGAACAACTTCTGTTCTTTAATTTCTAAATAATTGAATTATTAAAAAAAATAAAATTTATAAAACAATAATAGAGAAGGGATTACCATTGTTGACGAAATCTAAAGTTCCAATGCCCAAACTAACCTTATTCTTCTCTATTGCTCTTTTTTAATTAAAAACATAAAATTAATCTTAAAATCGTTTGAAAAAATAAAAATCAATTGAAAAAAAGGTATAATATTTGCTTAGAATTTATTCATCAAAAAAATAATTAAAATAAAATTTTTGCAATAAATGATAGCTACAAAATATTCAAAAGAAATAATTGTAAAAAAAGACGATATCGATGTATTAAACCACGTAAACAACGTGAGATATGTTCAATGGATACAGGACATTTCAACTGACCATTGGTTTAGTAGTATTGAAGGTAAACTTTCATCAAACTATATTTGGGTTGTTGCAAGTCACTTTATTGAATACAAGTCCTCTGCTCTACTTAATGACAAATTAATAATTGAAACTTATGTTGAAAAATTTGAAGGTTCTATGTCATACAGGCATGTAGAAATTAGAAATTCAATAACAAACCGTATCATAGTTAAAGCGTTAACAAAATGGTGTTTAATTGATTTTAAAACAAAAAAATCCATGCAAATTCCTACCGAAATATTAGAGTTAGATTTCTAAATTTATATTTTAAAAAAATACTTGTGACATTTTTCAACCCTAATTACAATTTATTCTAAAAAATTCAGATTCAAATAATAAGTAACATAACTTAAATTATACATCAACAAAAAATGAATCATGATGTTAAGTAATAACTTATAAAAGATTTTTTTTGTTTTTTTTTGATTTCCACCTATTTATAATTTAAAAACACTACATTTGCAACTAATATAATTTTTAATTTTTATAAAATGAATAAAGGAACAGTAAAATTCTTCAACGAAACAAAAGGATTTGGATTTATCAGCGAAGAAGGTTCAAACAAAGAACATTTTGTACACATTTCTGGTTTAATCGACGAAATTCGTGAAGGTGATGAGGTAGAGTTCGAATTAACAGAAGGTAAAAAAGGCTTAAACGCAGTAAACGTAAAAGTAATTTAATATATACTATTACCTTATTTATCAAGCTAGAGCCTATCAAATTTTGATAGGCTTTTTTTTGTTTAAAATTGTTTTCTTTTTTGCAATTCTTGTACCTTTATTATCCAAAAATAAACTTGCTAAAAAATGATTTTAATAGACAAACCCTATGTTTCTGAATTTCTTATAAATACCATTAAAAAGAATAATTTTAAAATTGTTGCCACTTCCATTGCTAAAAACATGGTTAATGACAATTCATTAAATTGGATTTCCGAATCTGAAGCAAAAAAAATTTTCTTAAAGAATCCATCTACACCAATTTATACTAATTCTGAAAATACAATTAGCTGGGTAGAGAAAAACCTGAGCTCATCACACATTCCTGGGCAAATTGCAGTCTTTAAAAATAAAATAAAGTTTAGAGAAATGCTGAAGGACACGTATCCTAATTATTTCTTTAAAGGAATAAAATTTGATGATTTAGATTCACTTTCCTTAGAACATATTCCATTTCCTTTTATTATAAAACCTGCTATTGGTTTTTTTAGCCTTGGTGTTCATAAAGTAGATAATTTAAATGAATGGCCCGAAGTTTTGACCAGAATAAAAGATGAAATTGAAAAAAATAAAGGCTACTACCCTAATGAAGTTTTAAATACTAATTATTTTATTATCGAAGAGTGTATTAAAGGTGAAGAATATGCTGTTGATTGCTATTTTAATAATAAAGGAGAGCCAATAGTTTTAAATATTATGCATCATATTTTTTCATCTGGAAAAGATGTTAGCGATCGAATTTATACTACATCAAAAGAAATTATTGAGCAAAACATAAACGGAATTAAACATTTTTTGCAAATTATTGGTAAAAAAGCACAATTAAAAAACTTTCCTGTTCATGTTGAAGTTAGAATAGATAATTTAGGAAATATAATACCTATTGAAGTAAATCCAATGAGATTTGGTGGTTGGTGTACGACAGGCGATTTAGCTTGGTATGCTTATGGGATAAATTCTTATGAATACTTTTTTGAAAATAAAAGTCCGAACTGGGATGAAATTTTATCAACAAGAAAAAACAAAAACTATAGCATCGTTTTATTAGACAATAATTCTGGAATTTCGAATACTGAAATCACATCTTTTAATTACGAAAAAGTTCTTAAGGATTTTGAAAAACCATTAAGTTTAAGAAAGGTAAATTATAACGAATATCCAATATTTGGAATTTTATTTACTGAAACAACTAAAGGTAATGAACAAGAATTGAATAAAATTTTAACGTCAGACCTTAAACAGTATATTTCAAAAAATTAAATCATTTTAAAAGTTTTAACTAAATTTAGTGTAATCATTTAAAAATCAAATTTTAAATGATAAGATATTCATATATCATAAAAATTTAATTTATAATAAAAGTTATGGTAAAAAAACTAATAAATTATTTGTTGCAAGGACTATTATATATTGCTCCTTTAGGAATAACTGGTTATATCGTTTACTCCTTGTTTATGTTTATGGATGGTTTACTTGAGGCACAATTAATTAAGTTTTTCGACATTAAAATACCCGGCTTAGGAGTTTTAACTTTGCTTCTATTTTTAATCTTTGTTGGTTTTATGGGGAAAACAATAATTGCTCAACCTCTTAAAAACTTATTCAATAAAATTATTGAAGGAATCCCCCTATTAAACTTTATATATGGTGCGTTTAATGATTTGTTTTCTGCTTTTGTTGGGAAAGAAAAAAAATTTAGCAAACCAGTTTTAGTAAAGGTTAATTTAAACTCTGATCTCGAAAAACTTGGTTTTATTACTGAAGAAAACTTAGATATATTGAATTTAAAAAACAGAGTTGCTGTTTACTTTCCTCACTCGTATAATTTTTCAGGTGAATTATTTATAGTTCCTACAAAAAACATCACAGCTATTGATGTAAATTCGAGCGATGTTATGAAATTTATTGTTTCAGCAGGTTTAACTGGCTGGGGAAAACCTAGCAATAATATTTAAAAAATTGTAAATTAATTCTCTATTACTTAACAGATATATCAATTTTATGGAAGATAAAAAAACACTTTCTTTTTTGAAAAACACCTCTCTTATTGAATATACATTAAATGATTTTAACAAGAGTACTTTCAATTCTATTAAGGAAATTACCTTTAAAGATGATGATAGTTCCATTCAATGGTTCAATGTTTACGGTCTTAAATATCATCAATCTGTTAAAGAAATTATAAACCAAAATAATTTAGATGAGTTTTTGGTAAACCTAATAATAGATGAAGATCAACGTAATAAAGTTATTGAATTAGACAATTGTATTTTTCTTTCATTTAAAACATTGCACTACAGCAAATCTTCTTTTCATTCTGAACAAATGATGTTTATCTCATCTCCAAATTATGTATGGAGTCTTCAGGAAAAAAAAGGTGACTATTTTGAACATATCAGAGAAAGAATTAAGGACAACAAAGGTATTATCAGAAAGAAAAAAGCAGATTATTTATTATACCGCATTATAGAATCAATTATTGATAATTACTATTTAGCCTATGAACAACTACAAGTTAAAGGTCATGAATTAAAGGATTTATCACTGGTCAAACCTAGTCCGGAGTTTGCCATGATTATTGAAAATAATAAGCAAAATTTATTTGTCTTAAAGAAAGCTATTAGCAGTTTAAGAGAAGCAATTAGCCGAATTGAAAAATTACAAGTACAAAACTTTGAATCACTTTATTTTAACGAATTAAAAGAGCAGGCGAGTTTTTTAATTGATGATATAGATTTTGATTTACAACAACTAGAAAGTAGCATAAATTTAATGTTTAATATTCAAAATCATAGGTTAAACGAAGTAATGAAAACACTAACAATAATTTCTGTGATTTTTATTCCTTTAACTTTTTTGGCTGGAATTTATGGAATGAATTTTAAAAATATTCCTGAATTAGAAAATGAATATGGCTATTTTATAGTTATCGCTATAATGATTTTTATTACCTTAATAAATCTTTATTTCATCAAAAAAAAGAAATGGTTTGATTAAATCACATGTTAATTTTCTATAACCAATTCATCATACGCTAAAAACACATTTTCAGGTAGCGCTTTCTCAACTTCTGCATGAAATCCTAAATAATGGCTTAAATGAGTTAAATAGGCTTTTTTGGGTTTTAACTCCTCAATTAATTGTAATGCCTCTTCCAAATTTAAATGTGAATGATGTGCTTTATGTCGTACTGCATTAATAATTAAAATATCTAAATTTTTAAGTTTCAATTTCTCTTTTTCTGAAATTGTTTTAACATCAGTTAAATATGCAACATCCTTAAACCTATAACCAAAAATAGTGAGCTTTCCATGTTCAACTTCAATTGGCGTAACTTCCAAATTCTCAAGAATAAATGGTTTATTCTCAATGACCTTTTGAAGTACCCTTGGTGCTCCGGGATATTTATTATTATCGTTGAAAATATACTCAAACCTGTATGACAATTCTTTAAGTACTCTCTTTTGAGCATAAATAGGAACTGCTCCTATTTGAAAACTATAAGGTCGTAAATCATCTAAACCTGCAATGTGATCTGCATGTTCATGAGTAATTAAAACTCCATTTATTTTTGAAATATTTGCCCTTAGCATTTGATATCTAAAATCAGGACCACAATCAATAACATACACAAAATTATCCCATTCTATCAAAACAGAAACTCGTAATCGTTTATCACGTTTATCTTCTGAAAAGCAAACAGGATGATCACAATTTATAACCGGAATTCCTTGTGAGGTACCAGTTCCCAAAAAAGTAATTTTAATACTCATTAAATTAACATAGATAGATTACAAGTATACTTTAAAAAAATGTGATTGAAAATAATTCTTTACTTTTTTCTTATCATAATTAAACTTAATTATAAAACTCAGAAATAAACATTGAACTTTTCTCATAATTTTATGACCTGAATTGCAAATCTTTTTTTTCGAATTCCTTTTAATTTTGTGCTAGTAAAATAATTTTAGGAATACAATAAAATTACTAATGCATTAAAAACTAGAAGTTAAATAAAATAGAAATAAAGACATGTTTTTTTTATATAATATATAAATTAACCTATCTAAATATTCCAAATAGAAAAAAGATTTTTAGCTATAAAAAAAAATGATACGTATAAACTTACATGGTTGAATTTATAATTATATTTACGTTAAAATTTAATGAAAATGATTAAACAACAGGCATCTATTAGTTTATTATCTAAATTAAATACGATAAAAACCGTAAATGATTTATCAAAAAAATAGTTTAAACCCTGTTACAAAAACTAACTATTTAGTTAGTTTTATTTTTTCATAGCAATTAATAATAGTTCAGAAATTACATATTTTTTTACATAACAAAACCTTACATAAATGAAAATAGGGGTACTAAAAGAAACACAAAAAGGTGAAAGACGCGTAGCAATTTCACCTAACATTGCCAAACAACTTATTGGAAAGGGCTTTGAAATTTTAATGGAAGAAGATGCTGGTAAATCTTCATCTTTTAAAAATTCAGACTATGAGGTAATTGGCGCACAAATTGAAAAAAGAGGCGTTGTTTTTAAAGAATCAACAATTCTTATAAAAATTAACCCTTTTGATGAAGAAGATTTAAAATTAGTTGACAAAGGACATATTTTAATGAGTCAGCTTTATTATAAATCACAGCCTGAACTTATAAAGGCTATTGCAGATAAAGGAATTACAGCATTTTCAATGGATGCAATGCCTCGTATTTCTCGTGCACAAGATATGGATGTATTAAGTTCACAAAGTAATTTAGCTGGTTACAAAGCTGTTATTCTTGGTGCTTATGAAATGACCAAGATTTTTCCATTAATGATGACTGCGGCTGGTACAATAATACCTTCACGAGTACTAATTTATGGTGTAGGAGTTGCTGGTTTACAAGCAATAGCAACTGCAAAACGTTTAGGTGCTGTTGTTGAAGCTACTGATATTAGGATGGAAACAAAGGAACAAACCGAATCTTTAGGTGCCAAATTTATAACCGTTGATAATGAAGGAGAACAATCTGAAGGAGGGTATGCAAAAGAGGCTTCTGAAGAATACGCACGTAAGCAAAAAGAAGCTGTTAACAAATCGTTATTTCAAGCCGATTTAGTAATTACAACCGCATTGGTTCCTGGGCGTAAGGCTCCTGTCTTAATTACTGAAGAGCAAGTTAAACAAATGAAAAACGGAGCAGTAATTATTGATTTAGCTGCACCACAAGGTGGTAATTGTGAATTAAGTGAAATGAACAAAACCGTTATAAAGCATGACGTTAAAATAATTGGAACCACAATTGCCCCTGAAAGCGTATCTACAAATGCAAGTGATTTATATGCAAAAAACATGTACAACTTTATCATGCATTTAACTGAAGACACCAACCTTAAATGGGATTTAGAAGAAGAAATTACTGACGAAACCTTAATAGTTAAAGACGGTCAAATTAGAAAAAACTAAAAATTTGAATTATGAATGAATTAATAGAATTTATTAGCAAAAACTTAGAGTTAACCTATATCCTAATATTAGCAGTATTTATTGGTGTTGAATTGATAAAAAATGTGCCATCAGTATTGCATACTCCATTAATGTCTGGTGCAAATGCTTTAAGTGGTGTTGTAATTGTTGGTGCTTTATTGGTTATGCTAAATGCAGATCCTGAGAATTACCTAGCCTTAGGCTTAGGGTTTATCGCAGTTGTTTTAGGAATTATTAATGTTGTTGGTGGTTTTGTTGTTACCGACCGTATGTTACAAATGTTTAAAAAGAAAAAATAATGAGTATCACATTAAGTATTATTTATTTAATAGCAACCGTAACATTTGTTATTGGTTTAAAAATGCTGGGGCACCCAGAAACAGCAAAAAAAGGTAATTTCATTTCTGCCGTAGGTATGATCCTTGCAATTATTGGAACTATCTTTTTAAATGACATTCAAGTTCCAACAATAATTTATGCATTAATTGGAATAGCATTGTTCATAGGAACCATTATTGGATGGTTAATCGCTGTAAAAGTTGAAATGACCAAAATGCCAGAACTAGTTTCCTTATTTAATGGATTTGGAGGTGCCAGTGCTACTTTAATTGGATTAGTAGAATATGGAAATAGCGCTGAAGATATGGTTCAAACTTCAACTGTAATTGCAGCAATTATTATTGGTAGTATAACTTTTACAGGTAGTTTAATCGCTTTTGGAAAATTAAACGGATCAATCAAAGATGTACGATTACCAAAGTATAATTTAATAAACAATATTATGTTTTTAGGTCTTATAGCCTTTGCAACTTATATTGTTGTTATAGGAGGTAGCGCCATTTTAATTTATAGTTTACTATTTGCCTCTTTAATTTATGGAATTTTATTTGTTATACCAATTGGAGGCGCAGATATGCCAGTTGTAATATCTCTTTTAAATTCTTTAACAGGTATTGCAGCAGCCATAACGGGTATTCTATATGGAAATATGGTTATGTTAGTTGGAGGTATTTTAGTAGGGTCAGCAGGTTTAATTTTAACCTTTGTTATGTGCGATGCAATGAACCGTTCACTAAAAAATGTAATTTTTGGAGCATTTGGTGGAGATGCAATTGCTGAAGCTGGTACTGGAGGAAAAACTGGAGGAAATATCAAAAAAACTACAGCAAGTGACTCAGCAATATTGTTAAATTATGCATCAAAAGTAGTTATTGTTCCTGGGTACGGTTTAGCAGTTGCTCAAGCCCAACATGTTATACATGAACTTGAAACACTATTAACAAAAAAAGGAGTTGATGTTTCTTATGCAATTCATCCAGTTGCTGGTCGTATGCCAGGACATATGAATGTATTATTAGCAGAAAGTAATGTAGACTACGACAAACTTATTGAAATGGACGATATCAATCCTCAATTCTCAAATACTGATGTTGTATTGGTAGTTGGAGCAAATGATGTTGTTAATCCTGCTGCTCATAATGATCCTACAAGTCCAATTTATGGAATGCCAATATTAGATGTGGAAAATGCAAAACAAGTTATTGTAAATAAAAGAAGTATGAATGCTGGTTATGCAGGTATTCAAAATGAATTATTTTTCAACACAAAAACTTCAATGCTATTTGGTGATGCCAAAAGTGCTCTAACAGAATTAGTTGGAGAACTTAAAAACATGTAATATTTTTAGTTTAAATAGAAAAAAAGGAGGCTAAGATTATTTCTTACCCTCCTTTTTGCTTTAGAGCCTTTATAAACACACATTTTTTAGTATTTTTACTTAAACTAAAAAATCAAAATGGTATTAAAATTAAAAGGTGATATAGAAATTAATGATGTACCTTCTAGTAAAGCGAAAGCTCTTAAAATAAATTTAAATAAAAATATTTACGGAACATTTGCTGAAATTGGTGCTGGGCAAGAGACCGTTAGACATTTTTTTAGGGCTGGTGGAGCCTCTGGAACTATTGCTAAAACTATGAGTGCCTACGACAAGCAGTTTTCTGATGCTATTTATGGAGTTGAGGATGACGGTAGATATGTTACTGAAGAACGCCTGCATAAAATGCTTCATCATGAAATAGAATTAACAGAAGAAAGGTTGAGTCGTAAAAATCACCCTAATAAAATATTCTTTTCATACGCAAATACGGTAACTACTATAGATTTTGCTAAAAGCTTTAAGGGACATGGATGGATGGGTTTGAAATTTCAAGTTGATCCTTTAGAAGATTATAATGAAATAATTTTACACTTTCGTTTTAAAGAAAATGATGCTAAACTTCAGCAAGAAACCTTAGGTATATTAGGTGTTAATTTAATTTATGGTGCATTTTATTTAAATGATAATCCAAAAGAATTACTTAAATCATTATATGACAACCTACATGAAATTCAGCTTGAGATTGATTTGATTAATTTCTCTGGAAAACGTTTTTCTTATGTAGATAACAGATTAATGAGTTTATTACTGGTGAAAAACGGAATGACTAATGCCGTAATGTTTAGTCCAGAAGGAATAAACCTTTTACCAGCACAACAATTATACAAAGCCAATATTTTAGCTTTAAGAGGAAGTTTTAGACCTGTCACAAAAGTGAACATGGATATGATAAAGCAAGCCGAAAAATTATTTATCAATGAGAAAAAAGTTGACAGTGATAATACCAAAATTATTTTCGAAATTACCTTAACCAATTTAATTGATCAAGGAGAAATTGATGAAAGAGACTTTTTAGAAAGAGCTGAGTTATTATGCTCACTTGGTCAAAATGTAATGATTTCTAATTATCAGGAATATTATAAACTAGTTGAATACTTTTCTGAATTTACAAAGGAGAGGATAGGATTGGTAATGGGAGTTAACAATTTTGTTCAAATTTTTAATGAAAAATATTATAGAAATTTAAGTGGTGGAATATTAGAGGCTTTTGGAAAATTATTCTTTAAAGATTTAAAAGTGTATCTCTATCCTTTAAAAGATTTACGTAATGGAGAAATTAAAACCAGCGAAAACCTTAAAGTTCATCCACGTATGAAAGAATTATATAAGTTTTTCAAGTACAATGGAAAGGTTGTGGACATTAAAGATTACAACCCTGAAACCTTGGAGATTTATTCAAAAACCGTTTTAGAAATGCTGGCAAATGGCACTCATGGGTGGGAAGATATGCTTCCAAAAGGAATTGCAGAAATTATTAAACAAGAAGGTTTATTTGGTTATTCCAAGAGAAAATTTGAGGATTTGACATAATATTAGGTGCTCAATTAAACCTTTACTAAATTTAATAGTCTAAATTAAAATTTAGTACGTGGAAGACGAAAAAATATTAGTTACTAAACTCAAAAATCCCGAAACTCAAGAACAAGCTTTTCGAGAATTAATGTCGTTATATAAAGAACGGTTGTATTGGCATATTCGAAAAATTGTATACGTACATGACGACGCTGATGACGTACTTCAAAATACTTTTATAAAAATATTTAAAAACATTAATTCTTTTCAAGAAAATAGTAAGTTATACTCATGGATGTATAGAATTGCAACTAATGAATCAATCACTTTTATAAATAAAAAAGCTAGTAAACATAATGTAGATATAAGTGAATTACAATATAAAATGGTTGATGATTTACAAAATGATGAACATTATTCAGGAGATCAAATACAGTTAATTTTACAAAAAGCAATTGTTACTTTACCCCATAAGCAACAGTTGGTTTTTAATATGAAATATTTTGATGAAATGAAATATGCTGATATGTCGGAAATTTTAGGAACATCTGTCGGTGCACTTAAAGCTTCCTATTTTCATGCAATTAAAAAAATTGAAGAATTTTTAAAATCATATTAAACCTATTTTTTTAAAAACTGTCTAACATATAGAAATGAATAAAAATGATTTACATAAAATAGCTCCTTTGCTAAGTATAATTCCACTTAACAAAACTCAGTTTGAAGTACCAAAAAAGTATTTTGAAACCATTGAGGATGCTATTTTAGCAAAAACAATGGCAGAAAATATTCCTTCAAGTCATTCAAAAAACACTTTTAAAACTCCTCATAATTATTTTGATTCTATTGAAAGCATTGTAATTTCAAAACTAAAATCTGAATCAATTCATGGAAACAACAACAAAGCAGTTCCTGATAATTATTTTGATTCTATTGAAGATAATGTATTCAACAAATTAAAAAGTAGCTCAAAAGGCAACTTCATAAAAGTTCAATTTTTAAAATATGTTGCTCCTTTAGCAATAGCGGCTTCATTACTCTTAGTTTTTCTATTAAACAATAATACAAATTCAGTTACTTTTGACTCTTTAACTTTTACAGAAATTGAAAATTTGATAAATGAAGGAAGTATTGATATAGATGAATTTAATATTTCAGCGCTTTATTCGGAAGTAGAATTTGATAATGAAATAAATAGTACTTTACTTTCGGACGATGAAGTATTAGACTATTTATATGAAGAAGATTTAGATGAAATTATATATGATAATTAAAAAACTTAACATGAAAAAAATACTATTTCTACTTACCATAATTTTGCTAAGCACAAATTCTGTTTTAGCACAGAGAAATATGAATAGGCAAAAAATAATGGCTCTTAAAACTTCTTACATAACTAATTCATTAAACCTCACTCCTAATGAAGCTGAAAAATTTTGGCCCGTTTTTAATTTGTATTCTAAAAATATTCAAACCCTTAAAATGTCTTTAGAAGGAGGTATTCATAAAAAAGTTCAAGCATCTGGAGGTATAGATAGTATTTCAGAAACTGAAGCTAAATTATTACTTGATGAAATTATTTCACTTGAACAACAAATAACGAATAACGAAGTAAAAATGATTAATGAATTATCTAAAATAATCTCATTTAAACAAATTATTAAATTAAAAAAGACGCAACGTGAATTTAATAAAAGAATATTGCAGGAATATGGTAGGCGTAGAAGAATGCAACAAGGGCAATAAAAAAAGGGAGCTAATTAGCTCCCTTTTTTTATTTATGAATACATTTTATTTCTTAATTCTTTTACTTTAGGATCTCCTAAATATTCATCAAAAGTAGAATATCTATCAATAACACCTTTAGGAGTTATTTCTATAATTCTATTTGCAACAGTATGAGCAAACTCATGATCATGAGTTGTAAACAAAACTGTTCCTTTAAAGTTACCTAATGAATTATTAAATGCTTGAATAGACTCTAAGTCTAAATGGTTTGTTGGTTCGTCTAACATTAAAACATTAGCACGTAACATCATCATTCTTGAAAGCATACATCTCACTTTTTCACCTCCAGAAAGTACGTTACATTTTTTTAGAGCTTCTTCCCCACTAAAAATCATTTTTCCCAAAAATCCTCTTAAGAAAACTTCTTCTCTTTCTTCTTCAGTTTTTGCGTATTGACGTAACCAATCAACTAAATTTAAACTTGCATCTTTAAAGAAATCTGAATTATCTAAAGGTAAATAAGATTGGTTTGTAGTAACTCCCCACATAAATTTACCTGAATCTGCTTTTGAATTTCCATTTATAATCTCATAAAAAGCCGTTACAGCTTTCGAGTTTTTTGAAATCAACGCAACTTTATCTCCCTTATTAAGGTTGAAATGAATGTCTTTAAACAATACTTCTTCCTCATTAGATTTAGATAGATTTTCAACATTTAAAATTTGATCTCCTGCTTCTCTTTCTCTTTCAAAAATTATTGCTGGATACCTTCTACTTGATGGTTTAATTTGATCAACATCTAACTTTTCAATCATTTTTTTACGACTTGTTGCCTGTTTTGATTTTGCAACGTTTGCAGAAAAACGACGAATAAACTCTTCTAATTCTTTCTTTTTATCTTCAGCTTTTTTACTTTGTTGTGCACGTTGTCTTGCTGCTAACTGACTAGACTCATACCAAAAAGTATAATTACCTGAATAATGTGTGATTTTACCAAAATCAATATCAGAAATGTGAGTACAAACCGCATCTAAAAAGTGACGGTCATGTGAAACCACAATTACCGTGTTATCATAATTTGCTAAAAAGTGTTCTAACCAACCAATTGTTTCAAAATCCAGATCATTGGTAGGCTCATCCATAATTAACACATCTGGATTTCCAAATAAAGCTTGTGCTAATAATACACGTACTTTAGCTTTACCATCTAACTCACTCATTAAAGTGTAGTGCATATCTTCTTTTATTCCTAAAGAAGATAACAAGTTTGCTGCATCACTTTCGGCATTCCAGCCTCCCATTTCCTCAAACTCAACACCCAACTCTCCTACTTTAATACCATCCTCTTCAGAAAAATCTTCCTTAGCATAAATGGCATCCATTTCTTTTTTTATTTCAAATAATGGTTTGTTACCTAACATAACAGTATCCAAAACCTGAAATTCATCAAAAGCATAATGATCCTGAGAAAGAACAGACATACGCTTTCCATGATCCAAACTTACATGTCCAGATGTTGGTTCAATAATTCCTGAAATAATTTTTAATAATGTTGATTTTCCAGATCCATTAGCACCAATAATTCCGTAACAATTTCCTAACGTGAATTTTGTATTAACTTCATCAAACAAAACTCGTTTTCCGAATTGCACAGATAAATTTGATATTGAAAGCATTCTATATGTAATTTTAAATTTTTTGCAAAAGTAATAAATTAGATTGAGTAAAAATTAGATAATTAAAAGTTAATTTTCTTCCAAATTAGACAACCTTTTTTATATTTAACATCTCATTAACAAGCTAACAACTTTGTTGTATGTATTTTTGTGGTAATTCAATCTCAATGAAATTCTTTTTAGGTATCATATTAATAGGTTTAACCTTTAGTTGCAATACAACTAATGAGGTAAACAATTCAACATATTTTGGTGGAGAAATCATAAATCCAAAATCAAACTTTGTACTTTTTTTAAGAGATGATAAATTAGTTGATACATTATTATTGGATAAAAACAATCGATTTTTAAAGGAATATAAATCTTTAAAAGAAGGATTGTATACTTTCAAACACGGACTTGAATTTCAATATATATATTTGGAACCTACTGATAGTGTTTTAGTTAGGCTAAATACATGGGATTTTGATGAATCATTGGTATTTAATGGGAAAGGAAGTAATAAAAATGAATTTTTAATTAATTTATTTTTACAAAATGAGAAAGAGGAATATGAAAAGTATAATTATTTTAAATTAAATGAAGTTGCTTTCCAAAGAAAGATAGATTCCTTGGCCACAGAGAGAAACGCTATTTTTAATCATTTTTCTGAAACAGAGACAGAAGTATCAGAAGGATTTAAAAAGTTAACAGATGCGGCAATTCAATTTCCTCTATACAGATTTAAAGAAATATACCCTTACTTTTATAAAAGAGCTCATAAATTAAAAGAATTTCAACCAGCAACCGCTAATTTTTATGGCTATAGAAATTCAATAAATTTAAATGAAGAAAATCTAGTAGCATTTTATCCGTATCAAAATTATATTATAAATTACTTATACAATTTAAGCTATCAATTAAAAGAGACGGATCCTTCAAAGGATAATATTTCTTTAAATTTATTAAATTTAATTATTGAACATATTAAGTTAGAAGATTTTAAAAACACTTTATTAAAAAGAATTGTTTTAAATGATTTCTTTAAAAGTGAAACTACTTGTGGAATTGATTCAGATGTAATGACAGTTTTTGAAGAAAACTGTAGTAACAAAAATTATATTGATGAAGTTAAAAGCCTTGTGCATGATAGTAAAATAATTGTTAATAATGAACCTCTTAATAATTTTAATGTTGTTTCTTATAACAATGAAAACACTCGTATTTTAGACATTATTAAAGATCAGCATACGGTCATTTACTTCTGGTCTACAAAATATATGTCATCAGATTATCTATTAAACAGAATTAAATATTTAGAAAATAAATATCCTGAGATTTTATTTATTGGAATTAATCTACACCCTACTTTAGATGATATTAAGAATGATCCTAGTTTAAAAAAGTTAAACCTAACTAAACAATACACATTAACGGCTGATAGTTACGCACATAGTTTTTTAACAAGTTTACACCCCAGAGCTATAATTATAAACAAGCAAGGAATTGTTTCGAATGGATTTACTTATATCGACTCACATAAATTCAGTTCAGAATTAAACAAATTAAAATAATTCTCTTTTTCACCTCCTCCTTAAAATATAAGTGTACCTTTGCACGTTTTTAACCGGTTTATAGATGGGCATCTGTAAATCAACAATTTATACAGAATGACAACATTTAAAGATCTAGGGCTTAATGAAAATATCATTAAAGCCTTAACCGAATTAGGATATGAACATCCTACAGAAATTCAAGAAAAATCAATTCCTCAAGTTATAACTTCAAAAGAAGATTTAAAAGCTTTTGCACAAACAGGGACTGGTAAAACCGCTGCTTTTAGTTTACCTATTTTAGAACAAATAAACACGGATAGTAAAGATACTCAAGCTATTATTTTATCTCCTACAAGAGAATTAGCACTTCAAATTGGTAAAAATATTGAAGAGTTTGCTAAACACGTAAAAGGGTGTAGAGTTGCAGTTGTTTATGGTGGTGCAAATATTGAAGAACAAATAAGAAAGCTTAAAAAGGGTGCACATATTGTAGTAGGTACACCAGGTAGAACAGTTGATTTAATTAATAGAAGACAATTAAAACTTTCTAATGTTGAATGGCTTGTACTTGATGAAGCTGATGAAATGTTAAATATGGGTTTCAAGGATGAATTAGATAAAATCCTTGCAGTTACTCCAAACGACAAACAAACCTTATTGTTTTCTGCTACTTTCCCTAGAGAAGTTGAAAGTATTGCTAAAAATTACATGACAAATCCAGTTGAAATTACTTCTGGTGAAAAAAATAAAGGATCTGATCAAGTATCGCATCAATATTATGTTGTTTCAGAAAGAAACAGATATGCAGCTTTAAAAAGAATTGCTGATGTTAATCCTGATATTTATAGTATTATTTTTTGTAGAACTCGTAGAGAAACACAAGAGGTTGCTGATAAATTAATTAAAGATGGATATAATGCAGATTCACTTCACGGAGATTTATCTCAAGCTCAACGTGATAGTGTAATGCAAAAGTTCCGTAAAAAACATTTACAAATTTTAGTTGCAACTGATGTTGCAGCAAGAGGATTGGATGTCAACAGCTTAACACACGTAATTAATCATAAACTACCAGATCAAATAGAATCATATACACACCGTAGTGGTAGAACTGGTCGTGCTGGAAAAGTAGGTATTTCAATTGCTATTGTAACAGGTAGAGAAAAAGGAAAACTTCGTCCAATTGAAAGAATTATTGGTAAAAAGTTCATTAGTACTCCTGTTCCTACTGGTAAAGAAATTTGTCAAAATCAATTGTTAAAATTAATTGATAAAGTTCATGATATTGAAATTAATGAAAAAGAAATCAATGATTTTTTACCTTCAATTTATGAAAAACTAGAAGGTTTAGACCGTGAAGAGTTGATTAAAAGATTTGTTTCATTAGAATTTAATTCATTCCTATCTTATTATCAAAATGCTCCTGACTTAAATGACAGCGATCAAATGAGAGGTTCTGATAGATCTGACAGCAGAGGTAAGAGAAGAGATGACGAAAATATGTCTCGTTTCTTTATCAATATTGGTAGAAAAGATAAATTAAACCCTGCACGCTTAATTGGATTAATTAACGAACAAAATATTACTAAAAATATTGAAATTGGACAAATTGAAATTTTAGATACCTTCTCATTCTTTGAATTAGATAAAAACTTCACAGATGAAACTATCTCTACATTTAAAGAGAACAATGTTGACTTTGAAGGAAGAAATGTTAATGTAGAAATTACTGAGAAAAAACGTTCAGGCCGTGGTGGCGGTGGTGTGCGCCGAAGAAGAGATGATGATCGTGGAGGAAATAGAGATTCAAGAAGCGGTGGTGGTAGAAGACGAAGTAAAGATCGTAAATCTGATGGAGATTCTAGTGGATTTGGAAGAAGACGTCCAGATAGTAAAGGAGGTTTTAATTCCTCTGATAGAAATTCTAGAAGAAGAAAGAAATAAAAATATTATACAATCAAAAAAAGCGGCCCATTGGCCGCTTTTTTTAAATGTAAATGATTAAGCTTTAAATATTACAATAACATTTTTTTTATAAAAATTCCTTCTGACAATTCTATAGAAACAAACACAATTCCTTTATAATTTAAATTTGAAATGGTAATTTCTCTTTTATTACTTATAGATTTCGACTCCATTAATTGCCCTATTGAATTATAAATTCTAATTGTTGCATCAATAGGATCATCACTTTTAAACTCAATATTCTCATAACTCTTATAAAGTAAATATTTTTTTTCAAAAGTTTCTTCATCTATTATTCCAAGGGTTGAATTTGGCTTATCAAATAATTGAAAACCAGCTAAAATAACTTCAGATGTGGTAAGAGTTTCATCACTAGTAGAATTTGAAACAAAATCTATTGAATGTTTCATACCTATCGTATATAAGGAATTGGAATCTAAGTTTTCAGCTAAACCAATAGTTCCTCCACTTCCAAAGTTATCATTATCTGGAATATATCTATAATATTTATTTTCAGTTAAATCTACCCCTCCATTATTCAAAAACAATTGATTACTTCCTCTCATTCTTTCATCTGGACTTACACTCAAATTTGAAGCACTAAGTAAAAATTGAGAACTAACATAAGTATCAGGTTTTTCTGAACCTATATCAGAAGTGGTGGTAAAAGTAGTTGAAGTAACATCGGAAGCCGCAGTACCAACACCTGTTATATCAACTCCAATTGAACCAACTTCACTATAAAATGAAGGGAAATATCCTCCCCCGTTATGGCTTAATGCTATTGCTACAAGATTCACATTATTTGTAAAAATAGTGTTAGTACCACTAACCCTCCTATGAGAAATTCTAAACTGATAATCAGATCCCGCTGTTAGTCCTTGTTTTAAACCAACTAAACTGATGATTCCATCATCAAAATTATTAATCATACTTCTTTTCACAGGTTTTCCAAGGTCAAACCAGTTAGCTCCCCCATTAGATGAATACTCTAATTTATATTCAGCAAGGTTATTTGTTCCATTTGATCTACTATTAATTGAAGCTACAACATAAATATCTCCTTCATTTGGTAAATTAATATTGTTTGTTGTTGAACCTAAAAGTGATTCAAATGTTGCTGAAGTGGTAGTAACATCTGTTGATATTCTTTTTACATCATTACTTAATTCGTAGTTATTTGAAGTTGTAGTTAAGGCTACTGCCGTTAGTCGTACAGATGTGTAAACATTTCTTCCTGTTTGACTTACCCCTTTATTACTATGTTCAAGTGTAAAAGAAATTGATGTAGGTGAAGCCACGGAAGAAACATCAAAAATATGAACTAACGTACCAATTCCCCAACTTTCAACTCCTACTTCAGAATTTTTTATTAACTGCCTTTTAATTACACCACTATCACCAATTGTAAGGTCATTACTTTTTATTCTGTAATTAGCTTCTCTCCCGTTATCATTACTTCCATCTGGTCTCATATTTAAACTCGCAGTAACCAATACTTTAGTTACACCAGTAACATCAATATTAGTAGTAACAACATCAGTCCAATTTTTAGAATTATTAATAGTTGTTCCATTCCCTGTAGCTGTAGAAGATTTTAAAAAATCTTGCCCATTTAGGTTAATAAAGCTAAAAATTAATAGAATTATTATAAATTTCTTCTTTAGAGTTTCCATGATAAAAAAATTAGGGTATCATTAAAGCTATTAACTTATATTAAAAAATATCATGATTTTTATCATGTACTATAATCCTTAATTAAAAAAAAGCGGCCAATTGGCCGCTTTTTTTTAATTTAACAATTCAATAATTTTATAACTGAAATTCTGAAATTGTTTTTTTAATAATAGATACACAATCCAATAATTGTTCTTTATTCATAACTAAAGGTGGTGCAAATCTAATAATATTTCCATGTGTTGGTTTAGCTAATAATCCATTATCACGTAATTTTATACAAATATCCCAAGCAGTTGAACTATCTTCAGTATCGTTAATTACAATTGCATTTAACAATCCTTTTCCACGAACTATTTTAATTAAATCATTTGTATCAATAAATTTTTGCAATTCACTTCTAAATAATTTTCCTAACTCTTCAGCATTTTCAGATAATTTCTCTTCCCTTACAACTTCTAAAGCAGCAATTGCAACAGCACAAGCTAATGGATTCCCTCCAAATGTAGAACCATGTTGTCCAGGTTTAATAACATTCATAACATCATCATTTGCAAATACAGCAGAAACCGGATATACACCACCACTCATGGCTTTTCCAACAATTAAAACATCTGGTTGTACATTTTCATGATTTACCGCCAACAACTGTCCAGTTCTTGCAATACCTGTTTGAACCTCATCAGCAATAAATAAAACACCATACTTTTCACACAATGCTTTAGCCTTTGTTAAATAACCTTCAGAAGGAACATAAACACCAGCTTCACCTTGTATTGGCTCCACTAAAAAACCAGCAATATTTTTACTTGATTTTAAAGCATCTTCTAACGCTTCTAAATTATCATATTCTATTTTAATAAATCCTGCCGTAAAAGGACCAAAATTTTTACGTGCATCCTCATCATTTGAAAATGAAATTATAGTTGTAGTACGTCCGTGAAAGTTATTTTCACAAACGATAATTTCTGCTTCATTTTCTGCTATACCTTTTTTCTCATAGGCATACTTTCTACAAAGCTTAATTGCCGTTTCAACTGCTTCAGCCCCCGTGTTCATTGGTAATACTTTATCAAAACCAAAAAACTTAGTTACATATTCTTCATATCTACCTAAAATATCATTGTAAAATGCTCTTGACGTTAATGTTAACGTTGCTGCTTGATCAGTTAATGCTTTAATTATTTTTGGATGACAATGACCTTGATTTACTGCTGAATAAGCTGATAAAAAATCATAGTATTGTTTTCCTTCTACATCCCATACATAAACACCTTCTCCTCTATTTAATACTACTGGAAGTGGGTGATAATTATGTGCTCCATATTTATCTTCTAAATTAATTGCTTGTTGAGATGAGATTTTTTCTGATACCATCATTATAAAAAGTTTAAAATTGAAATTTTATAATTCCTTCTTCTGGAGAGAAATCATCCTAATTTGACGTGCAAATTACAAAATATTTTAGTGAATATTGATTGGAACATGTTTATTTTATCCCCAAAAAACAACAATTTTAACCGTTTTACAATAGTATCATATAACTTTGTTATAAAAATCACACTATCTTAATTTTATTTGAATAAATTTGTTTAATCATATTCAAAAATCAAAAAAATGAAAAAATCAGTATTAGTATTAGGTTTAGCTGCAGTTTTTTTAACTAGTTGCGGTGACAAAAAGAAAGAAGAAGTTAAAAAAGAAGTTGAAACGAAAGTAGAAGCTGTTAAGGAAGAAGTTAAAGAAGTTGTAACAGATAATTTAGAATTAGGTAAAAAATTATTTACTGAAAAAACATGTGCAACATGTCATAATCCTGATACTAAAGTTATTGGACCTTCAATTAAGGAAATCAATAAAATTTATGCTGATAAAGGTGGGAACATCGTAAAATTCTTAAAAGGAGAAGCTGAAGCTATTGTAGACACTGATCCTGGTCAGGTTGCTATTATGAAAGCGAACTTAGATGGTTTTGTAAAAGACATGTCTGGCGATGAATTAGCAGCACTTGCAGCTTATATGAGAAGTATAAAATAATTAAAATTATTATATATTTAAAAGCATCCCTATAAATGGGATGCTTTTTTTATGCTTAATTAGTACATTTGCAAAATGGCAAGAAAAAAGAAACAACTTATATTTGAAAATATAGAGGTAATTGATGCTGGTGCTCGTGGGAAAACTGTGGCCAAAGCTCCTGACGGACGTGTTATTTTTTTAACAAACACGGTTCCAGGTGATGTAGTAGATATTAGAACAGGAAAGAAAAGGAAAGCTTACTTTGAAGGTACTGCTATTAAGTTTCATAAATATTCAGATAAACGTGTTGAACCTGTTTGTGAGCACTTTGAACATTGTGGCGGTTGTAAATGGCAAAATATGGCTTATGAACATCAACTGGCTTATAAAGAAAATGAGGTTACAAATAACCTTGTAAGAATTGGGCATCTAGATTTACCTGAGGTTACTCCTATTTTAGGTTGTGATGATATTTATTTTTATAGAAATAAAATGGAATTCTCTTTTTCAAATAGCCGTTGGTTAACCTTGGAAGAAATTAATTCTGAAGAAGAAATTGACAATAGAAATGCTTGTGGTTTTCATATTTCAGGAATGTGGGATAAAATTTTAGATGTTAAAAAATGTCATTTACAAGAAGATCCTTCAAACGATATTAGAAATTTCATTAAAGACTTTGGAATTGAAAACGGATTAGAATTTTACAATCCACGTGAGCAATCTGGTTTACTAAGAACTATAATGCTTCGAATTTCATCAACTGGTGAAATAATGGTTGTTATTCAGTTTTTCAAAGAAGATAAAGAAAAACGTGAAGCATTGTTAAATGCACTTTCTGAAAATTTTCTACAAATTACATCACTACAATATGTAATTAATAGCAAAGGAAATGACACCTTATATGATCAGGACATTATTTTATTTAAAGGAA